>Ga0208940_1000013_pt1 | contig 284886 bp, 206 predicted proteins | sample AD_JPNNA6_MetaG_FD_184445 | JGI IMG/M metagenome (GOLD analysis project Ga0208940, IMG submission 184445) | Active sludge microbial communities of municipal wastewater-treating anaerobic digesters from Japan - AD_JPNNA6_MetaG (SPAdes) (version 2) | ecosystem: Engineered > Bioreactor >... | reverse complement strand
ATTCAGGCTCGTAAACCTGACGAAGCCACTTATTCCCTATGCCAGGTTTGGCGTAGACTTTGGTAGGCCAGGTGCTTCTGTATGACAAGATATGCGTGTTTCTATCAGCCCATCCCCCCTGCCCCCCCTTCCCTCCAGGAAGGGGGATTTTGGGTGGGGGTGTGGCGGGCGGCTTCGCCGCCCGCCACACCCCCCTTTTGCCCCCTTCTTCCCCGCTGGCGGGGGAGAAGGGGGTTGGGGGATGAGAGGGTCAGCACCTGCCGAAGGGGTAACCTATTATGTGCCCTCCCCAAAGTCCCGTTCGCCACCTGGCAAAGGTGGCTGAATAGTTACATTTGTGGTTTGTTTTGTCGATCTATGGGTTTCATGCAGTCCAGGAGGAAAAAGTTCACCGAATTTCACCGGGTGATGAAAAACCAGGCCGCCGGATTCACCGACGGCCTGGTCACAATCCTGAAACGACGAAGCTATAGCGCATGCTGTCGTCGCCCTCGTCAAAAGCGACTCAAACAAACTGCGATTTGCGCCGCTTTTTTACGCGCTGTAAGATAGACCCACCCATGATCCAAACCAGTCCAATGACGCCATACCCCCAGAGCGGCGTCCTACGCGCTGCAAAGTCCAGCAGCGTCACCGCCGTCGGCGTCGTCTCCGTCCCGATGACCCACGGGCTGCAGTCATGCACGACCGTCGCCGTGACGACGTTGCGCGCTGCGTCCACCGCGTCGGCATACCCTTGCCACGCGCCGCCGTCCCAACGATAGAGGCGCAGGTTAGCTTCCGTCAAGCCGTGCAGTTCGCCCTCGGCGTAACCGAGCGCGAGGCTGGCCGTGAATGGGATGACCGCTGCCGGCTGGATGACGACCGTGCGGCTGACGACTTCCTCCGCCGGGCGATTGGTGGGGAAGCGCCCCGGCGTCACGGTGACGGTGATGCTATCCAGCCCCGCCGGAAGCGTGTCGAAGACCACCTTTGCCCGCGCCGCGCCAAAGGTCATCGTTCCCGTAACCGTCCGGGTAAGCGTCAAACCTTTGAACTCGTCCGCGCCCAGGTCGGGGGAGTCGAGCGGGTCACCGACGGGCCGCGCCTCGCCGTCGAGGTCGGTCGTCACGGTCGCCGCCACGCCTGCGTCCAGCGCGGGCGACGGCCCGGTGAGATGATAGCCGTCCGCCGCGAACAGCGGAGCGCCGCTGCGCGCGTTAGTGACAATGACTTCGCCGGGCGTATACGCGCCGGTGTTGGCCGTGTTGGCGTGCCACAACACCCCGTTGAGAGTTGGGTGGATGTCATAGCCGGCGTACACCCCCACCGTCTGGCTGACCACGACCAGATTACGCACGGTGAAATATGAACCGCCATAAGGCCCGGTGCCAAAATCCAGCCCCCGGCCATTCCCGCCGGTGTTGTTGGCGATAGTCACGTGGTCGAAGGATGTGACGGCCACGTAGGGCGAATAATAGAAGCCCGGCGTGCTGCCGCTCCGCACCTGATTGTTCACCACCGCCACGTTGCGCACGGTCGCGTCGCCAGATTGCGAACCGCTGGAGATGTACAGGCCGCCATAGTTGTCGTAAGCGCGATTGCCGTCAAAGACCAGGTTTTCCAACACCGTATCCCAGCCGTCATCGCTGCCGGCCGAAAAGAGCAGCCCGCCATCATTCCCCGAAGCGTTCTGAATAAAACGACTTCGGCGTAAGGTCACGCCGTCGGAATACAGGACTGCCAGTCCGCCGCCGACGTTATAGGCGCTGGACGAATTGCTGGCCGCATAGTAGCCGTTGCCCTGAATCAGCGTGTCTTCGAACACGACGCCATTGTAAGTCCTGATCACATACGCCCCGCCGCCGTAAGACCGGGCGTCCACGCCGTTTTCGCGCAGCGTGCAGTGCTGCACCACCAGCCGCCCATTGACGTTGGCGTTGTTGACGTACATCCCCGCCCCGGCGTCGTGATAGCGGCTCAGGTCTTGAAATCCGCCCAAGCCCAAGGAGGAGCCGTGCTGCAAGATGAGGTGCGTCAGCGTGACGGCCTCCGTATCCAGGATGTACACCACCCGTCCCTGAGTCTGTGCGTCCAGCACGGTGGGATAGAGCGCGGCGTCCTGCACCGTGAACTCGCGGTTCCAGCCGCCCTCCAGCGTGAGCGATTGGGTGATGTACGCGACTTGCTTGAGCGTCCCGATGGTCGTCACACCGTAGCACACGCCGGAGATCTGCACCAGGCCGCCGGGCACGGCGGTGTCAATCGCCTGCTGGACGTTGCCGTAGACCACGTCGCCGGTTTTAGCCCAGCAATCGGAGAGCAGCACAGTGAGCGCCGTCGCGCGCTGCGTCCCGTCGCCCTCGCCGGTCGCCGTCGCGGTGACGATATTGGTCAGCGCGAGCGGCGGGTTGATCGTCGTCGTCGTCGTCGCCTGCACGGTGACGGTGATGCTGGCCCAGTCCAGGCGCGGCAGCGCCCCCAGGTCACAGGTCACGTCCACGCCCCAACCGCCCGGCGCGGCGCACGTCCCCCGGCTTGTCTGCACGCTCAAGGCGCGCTCCGCCGCCGGGATGTCGTCCACCAGCGTCGTCCCGGTCGCCGTCAGGTTGCCGCTGCTGCTGAGGACGATAGTGTAGGTCAGCGTTTCGCCGGTGGCGACGCTGACCGCGTTGGCCGTCTTGCGCAGGCGGAAGCCGGGCGCGGGATATTCGTCGGCGCCCAGGTCGTAGCCGTAGCCGCCGTAGCGGAAATCGCCGTCCACGTCTTCCTCCACCGGCGACACTTCCACCACGTCTTTGGCCGGCGACGTCCCCAGGAGGTGATAGCCGTCGGCGGCAAAGCGCGGGTCGCCGCTGAGCGTGTGCGTGCTGCTGATGACGCCGCTGCCGCCGGTGTTGGCGGTGTTGTTATGCCACAACACGTAATCCAATGTGGCGCTGTTGGTCAAAGCGACCGAGACGCCCACCGTCTGCGAGGCCACAATCGAGTTGTACAGGCCGAGCGTGCCGGTGTAGGTGTCCAGGCCGATGACGGTTTCGGCCACGTGGATGCCGGCACCGTCGCCGCCGGTGTTGTGGACGAGGGTGGCGTGCTGCACCGTGACTTTGGCCCCACTCACGTAAATGCCCGCGCCCTGAGAGGTGGCCTGATTGTCGGTCACAAGCAGGTTGCGCAGCACCGGCTTGACCAGGTAAATGAACAGACCGCCGCCGCGCGAATCGTAGCCGCTGGCGCCGGCCGTGTTGAAGCGCAGTCGCTCCCCGTTGAGCGCACTCTGAGGCGCCAGCGGCGTCCCGATGCCGGCCGACGAAGCCAGATACATCCCGCCGCCCAGCCCGTGGCCGAGCGGATTGGCGGCGTTGTAGGCGATATCGTTGCGCGTGAACATCCCCTCGCTGGCGCTATAGGCGCTGCCGCCGGTCACGTACACGCCGCCGCCGTACCCGGCGTAATCGCTATGATTCGTGTAGGCGGCGCGGTTGTGCTGGATCGTGTTACTGTTCAAGGCCATATTGCAGGTGTCGGCATAGACGCCGCCGCCATAACCAGAGAAAGCACCGGAAGCCGCCTCGTTGTAGAGAACCTGGTTTCCAGCCAGCCGGGTCGCAGTGCTGTTGATCGAGTTGCTGCAATAAAAGCCGCCGCCCTTGCCCTCGCCGGCGCCGCCGGCGGCGCGATTGCCCCGGATAAGATTGTCGGTTAACGCGACGTCCCCATAGTAGGAATACGTCATCTTGACCCCGCCGCCCAGGCCGTGCGCCGCGACCGAGCCGGTGTTGGTGAGAATCTGACAATCCTGGATGACGACATCGTAGTGGCCGCTGGAACGTAACTGGTCTTGCTGCAGGTACAGCCCGCCGCCGGCCCCGTTGCTGTTGAGCGAGGCCACATTTTCGCGGATAAGACTATTCGTGACGGTGAGCGCGGCGTTGTAGATAGCGATGCCGCCGCCGTAGCCATAGCCCTCGCCGCCGGCCGTCGAGGCATAGTTGCCATAGATGGCCGCGTTGCGCACCGTGAGCGCGCTGTATTGCGCGTACAGCCCGCCGCCCGCGCCCTCATTCACGGTCAATCCGGCGCCGCCCAACCCCGCCGCGTCCCCGCCGGTGATGTTCAGCCCTTCCACCGTCGCGCTGACGCCGGTGTGGACGTACAGCACCCGCCCCAGGCCCAATGCGTTGAGCGTGGTGGGATAGAGCGCCGGGTCGCACGCCGTGAAGTCGCTGTTCCAGCCGCCTTGCAGCGTCACTGAATGGTCGAGGTAAGCCAATTGCCGCAGCCCGTCCACATCCTGTGCGCCGGCGCACACGCCGGAGATTTTCACCACGTCGGTGGGATGCGTCGCCGCGTCAATCGCCGCCTGCACGGTGGCATAGTCCGTCGGCGCAGCGTTCAGCCGCGCCTGGCAGGTATGGAAGGGGGTATCGAGCGTCGCGCCGTTCTGCGTCTCCGTAGCGGTCGCCGTGACCACGTTGCGCAGCATCGCGCCGCCGGTCGTCGCGGTGGTCTCCACCGTCAGCAACATCTGCGCGCTGCTCCCGGCGGATAGCGGCCCCACGCTGCACGTCGTCGCGCCGTCCCAGGCCGTGTTGAGTACACAACTTCCCGCCGAGATATTGACGGCTGTGGCGCGCAGTTCGGGCGGCAAATCGTCCGCCAGAGTGAGGGTACTCGCCGGATTGACGCCGTCGTTGAAGACGGTGATGGTGTAGACGTAGGTTGAACTCGGATAGAACGCGGCGGCGCTGGCCTGCTTGCTCACGCCCAGGCCCACGTCCAGCAATTCATCCGCGCCCAAATCGGCAACGGCGCCTTGTGGGCGGACGTTGCCGTCCACGTCGTCGGCCAGGGTCACACCGACGGCGCGGCCCAGCGCGGCGGAGCCGGCGCTGATGTGGTAGCCGTCTGCCGTAAAGTTGGGATTGCCGGTGTACTCGTGGCTCAATACGACGCTGCCAGCGATGTTGTGCGTGTTCTGCGTATTGTTGTACCACAAAATGCCGTCTACCGTCAGTTCGCTGTCCGTGTATACCGTCATCCCGGTGATCTGGTTGGCGACAATGCTGTTGTGCACCGCGACAACCGAATCTTCCACCAACGTCAACGCGCTGCCGTCGCCGCCGGTGTTCGCGCTGAGCGTGTTGGAATCCAGCGTGGCTTCTGCATCCGAAAAGAGCAGCGCCGCGCCATAACGGGCCGCGTTGCCGAGCGTGTTGCCCACAAAGACGTTGTTCTCCAACTGCTGCGTCACACCGGGGTCGACCATAAAACGATCCACCGCGATGACGCCGCCCCCGCCGCTCCCCTGCGTCGCCGTGTTGTTGCGGATGAGGTTGCGCTGCATCAGCAGTTGCGAATCGTCAATATAAAAGCCGCCGCCAACCATATAAGCGTCATACTGGCTGCCCACATCGGTGGCGGTGTTGTTGACGAAGACATTGTCGCGCAGCGTGAGCATCCCGCCCCACAGATAGATGCCGCCGCCATAAGCGCCCCGGTTGCCCTGGAAGAGGTCGTCCTCCAGCGTCAGCGTGTAACGGTCTATCCGTGAGCCGTAGAGGTAGATGCCGCCGCCCCGGCTCGTGCTCGTGTTGGTGAGGAACTGGCTGGCGCGGATGACGGCGTTGCTCTCCATCAGATAGAGGCCGCCGGCCGCGCCGCTGTTGCCGGAATTGTTCTGAAACACACAGCTCTCCACGGTCAGGTTGACATAGCGCGTGCTGCCTCCCGCGGCGCTGTTGCCGCCCCACATCCCGCCGTTGACCAGGCGCAGCCCGTCGAGTGTCACATCAATGAAAGCGTCCGATTGCCCGTAGGCGGTAAGCACCGTATTGAACCCGTCGCCATTCAGCGTCGTGAGATTCACGGCGGGGTCGCGGCTGCTGAAATCCGCCGCGTAACCGCCTTTGAGCGTCAGACTCTTGCCGCTGATGGAGGCCACGCCATAAGTCCCGCCGGCCAGGCGGAGCTCGTCGCCGGAGACGGATTGGTCAATGGCGTACTGCACTGTCTTGCACGGCGCGGCGGGATTGGTACACGCGCCGGTATCGGCTCCTGTAGCGGAGACGTAGCGCAATGTCCCGGCAGCTTGCACCGGATACGTGGTCAACCAGGCCAGTCCTGCAATCAGAACCAGCCCCACGATATTTTGGAATAGCCGATCTTGTTTCATCGTGTCCCTCTTAATAGTCGCCAGATCGCGCAGCACGATGGTCTCCGCTTTTAACGTCGGCTTTTCGCTAACCGCGCCTTATGTAAACCTGCCAGGTCTTGTAAACAACAACTCAGGTCAAATGGTGATCTAAAGCACAAGAATGATCGTCATACATTGGAAAGCGCTCCAAAGCCTCCCGCAAAAACGCAAACACCGCCTCCAGCGAACTAAACCCATACCGCTGCGGCGCCTGCGCCACCGGCTCCAACGCGAACCGCCAATCCGTGGGCGCATCGCCGGGCTGCGCAGGCGGCTCCCGCCAGCAACGCAGCACATAAGCCTGATAATGCGGCTCGTTTGACAAGGCCTTCTCCTCAAGATGTAGTGATGAGTAATGAGTGACAAGTCAATCGCTCATTCGCTATTCGCCATTCGCAACTCCTAACTCGCAACTCGCGACTTGTGACTTGTGACTTCACGCAACTATGCTATCTTATACTCAACAACTCTTCGCAAATCCTTCGCAAAAGCGCGCAATGGTATGAGTTTCAAGAATTGCTTATACCTTTTAGGGCCGGTGCGCGCAGAACACGCCGGTCAGCCCGTGCAGGGATTCGAATCGCGCCGGGCGCTGGCCTTGCTTTGTTACCTGGCAGCGCAAGGCCAGCCGCAGCCCCGCGCCCACCTGGCCGATCTCTTCTGGCCGGATAAACCCGAAGCGCGGGGACGCGGCAACCTCAGCCGCGTGCTGCACAACTTCAACGCCCTGCTCCCCAACTGCGTCAGCGCTGACCGCGAGACGGTGACCTTCAACGTGGCAAGTTGCTGGCTGGACATAAGCGCTTTCACCACATTGACCCGTGCGCCCGCCGACGCCGCTGCACTGACCGAGGCTGTCGCCCTCTATCGCGACGACTTTATGGCCGGGATGTACCTTGACGATTGCCCGGAGTTCGAGATGTGGCTGGTCATCGAGCGCGAACGCTGGCGACAGCAAATGTCCACCGCGCTGCATCTCCTCCTCACGTGGCATACGCAGCGGGGTGAAATTGAGACCGGGCTGGACTATACTGATCGGCTGCTAGCCCTCGATCCCTGGCGCGAAGAGGCGCACCGTCACAAAATGCTGCTCCTGGCCCTTGCCGGACAGCGCAGTGCCGCACTCAAACAATATGAGCAATGTTGCCAGATACTGGCCAATGAATTGGGTGTCTCTCCTACTCCGGAGACCGAAGTGCTGCACCAACGTCTTCTCGACGACGCGACGTTGGACGCGGCGTGGTTGCCGTCGGACACCTCGGCTGCGCCACTCAACCCCAAAACCCTGCCGCTGGTGGGCCGCGCCGACACTCACGCCTGGCTGCTCGCCCGTTGGGACGCCGCCCGGCGCGGCGCAAACGGCGGATTGACGTTGCTAGCCGGCCCAGCCGGCATCGGCAAAACGCGCCTGATGCACGAAGTCACCCGCTTCATCGCCGAACAAGGCGGATTGATCCTCGCCGGGCGCTGCTATGAGTACAACCGTGCTGTCCCCTATCAGGCAATCTACGAAGCCCTGCGGCTCTACCTGCAACATTCTCCCGTGAGCGCCTGGGCCTCACTCCCGTCGGGGGCCTCGCAGGACCTGGCGTGGCTGTTCCCTGAGTTGTGCGCCAGCGCACCACGACAGGTTCAACCGGAACGCGCCACACTCTTTAATGCCGTGTCCACGCTGCTGCGTACCTTGACGCAGCCTCGCCCTGGACATGACCGCTATCGCCAAAATGGCGTGCTTTTTCTGGACGACTTACACTGGGCCGATGCCGATACCCTCGATCTCCTCCATTACCTGGTGCACAGCCTGGCTGACGTCCCCTTCTGGTTGGTGGGCACCTATCGCCCTGAAGAGACGCCGGCCGATCATCCCCTTACCCAACTGCGACGCGACCTGGATCACAACGGCTTGCTGGATCTCCATACCCTGCCGCCATTGACGGCACAAGACGTGATCCAACTGACCCACCGCCTGTTCACCGCCCAAGACAGCGCATCGCTGGCAGCCTACCTGTACCAGGAGAGCGCCGGCAATCCTTTCATTATCGCCCAAATCCTGTCCGCGCTGCGCGAAAAGGGTCTTCTCACTCCTGCTGCTGCCGGGTGGGAATGGGCCGGCGATGTAGCCGAGCTCGACTTGCCCGCCAGGGTGCAAGACCTCATTGTGCAACGCACCGAGCATCTCGATGAAACGAGTCTGTATCTGCTCACCCTGGCAGCGGCTTATGGACGCCCCTTTGACAGCACGTTACTCGCGGAGGCCGGAGAGTGTGCAGCGGAAACGGCGGCGACGGCGCTGACCGAATGGCACGCGCGACAGTTGGTACGCCCGGCAGGCAGCGATTGGGACTTCACGCACGACAAAATCCGCAGCGCCCTTTACCAAAGCATCCCCGCGCCGCTGCGCCGCCTGCTCCACGCACGGCTCGGCGCAGTAACGGAGATCCGCTACACAACCGCCGCCGGAGCAGGCGACCTGGCCAGTGTATGCGCCTATCATTTCGATCTGGCGCAGCAATGGCCGCGCGCCATCCAATATTTGCGCCTGGCTGCTCAGCGAGCCCAACAGATCTTCGCCCAAGAACAAACGCTCACCCTCTGCCGACGCGGGCTGGAAATAGCGCAGACGCATCTGGCCGGCCATCCAGAGCAACCCGCGGCGATGTATGATTTTCTGTGCGGGCTGGAAACCACCTGCGATCTGCAAAGTCGCCGTGAGGAACAACAGGCGCTCCTGCATGAACTGGCGGATTTGGTGGAAAATGGCCCGGCAGAATTCAGCACCGTGCAACGGCAGATCGAAGTCGCCCTGCGACAGGCGCATTTCGCCGAAGCCACCAGCGATTACGCCACTGCCGCTGCAACCGCCCAACGCGCCGTATCTCTGGCGCAAATGGCAGGGGATGACATCCTGTCCGCTGCGGGGCTACGCCAATGGGGCTATGCCTTGCGGCGCCAGGAGCTGCTGCCCGAGGCCCATCTCTTGTATGAACGCGCCCGCGCTACGGCAGAACGCGCCGGTGCCAAAACTGTGTTATCCGATAGCCTGCAAGGGCTGGCGAACGTGGCCTGGAATCAAGGGAATTATGCTGCCGCCAGAGACTATTTGGGACAAAGCCTGGCGCTCTGCCAGGAATTGGGAGATCGGCGCGGGGAAGCCGATGTCTACAATATTCTTGGCATCATCGCGCAGCGGGAAGGCAACCTGCTGGCGGCGCAAGAACATTATACACACAGCCTGGAACTACGCTGCACCATCGGGGATCGGCGCGCGCAGGGCTTGAGCCACAACAACCTCGGCAGCATTGCCTACGAACTCGGCGATTACGTTGCCGCCGAAACCGCCTATACCGAAGCGATGACACTGTGCCATGAGGCCAATGACCGGTGGGGCGCCGCCATCGCTGCGCTAGGCCTGAGCTGGGCGGCGCTGGATCGGGGGGAGTTCGAGCGGGCGCAACGATATGCAGAGGAAGGGCTGGTAACTTTGCAGCAGGTAAACGCGCCTTTGCGTGCGGCCCAGGCGGAATACACGCTCGGGCTAATCGCACAAGCGCAGGGCGACGTAGACGCGGCGCTTGCTCACATCACCCAGGCGACAGCAACATGGCGCAGTCTCGACCGTCCAGAGCCGTTGATCATAGGTTTGAGCGCATTAGCGCAACTTTGGGCTGCACGCCGCGATACAACGCAGGCGCGCGCGGTTCTTGCAGAAGCGTTGAGCGGGCTGGAGCACGATCCATTGCCGCCGGGTGTCACTCGTCCGCTGCGCGCTCATTGGCATTGTTACCAGGCTCTCGTCGCGCTTGACGACCCTCGCGCCGTGGCGATACTGGAACGCGCCCGCGGCCTGCTCCAGGCGCGCGCCGCACAGTTGCCCGCCAGCATAATGGGTGTGTTTCTCAATCAAATACCCGAACATCGCGGGATTTTAGCAACCAGTAATCAGCAGTCAGCTATGAGCGGTCAGGGTGTGAAGGGTGCCGTATCGCCGTAAATACACAATAATAAACGTAACTATTCAGCCGCCCTTGCCAGGTGACAAACGGGACTTTGGGGAGGGTGCATCATGGATTGGCACTTCGGCCATAGGCGCTGACCCTCTCATCCTCCAACCCCCTTCTCCCCCGCAAGCGGGGAAGAAGGACAGAGGGGATAGGCCGCCTATCGCGTCATCCACGCGCACTTTGCCTACCCCAATCCGCGCTCAACCTACTATAGGAAATAAGTTGCTGCGCCAGGTTGACTGGCCTGAATAGATGCTCCGCCGTCCATGCTGGCCAGGGATCGTCAGATCCCGGCATAGCGCGCCAGAACTGCACATGGCTAAGGGGTATGAAATTTCTGCCCCGATGGACTAGACCTATGGCGGCGCGAGGCGCCGGGCCTGTTCGTAGCTGGCGGCAGCGTTGTCCCTATCGCCGCATTGCTCGTAGAGCTTTCCCAGGTATTCCAGGGCGAAGACGGCTTTGCGCACATCAACGCGCTGGCACAGTTCGGCGGCCTGGCGCGCCGCCTCAATGGCGGCATCAAGCTGTCCGTTGTCTCGATGCAGGGCACTGATCTCCTGGAGCACGTTGAGGGTTAAGGTCGTGTCTTCAATGTCGCGCGCGATCTCCAGGCTTTGACGCAGATGTTCCAGAGCCTGGTCTGGATGTTCGAGACGCTTCAGGTTGACTCCCTGTTCATACAACGCCGCTGCCATGCCGGCACGATTATCGAGTTTGCTGTAAAGCTCCTTGGCCGCTTGACTGCACATCAAGGCGCGTCGATAATCTTCCACTTGCCGGTAAAGGGCAGAGAGCTGGTAAAAACAGAGTCCCTCGCCATTTTTATTGCCGATCTCGCGCATGAGACGCAAAGCAGCCTCGTATTTTTGGATGGCTTGCAGACTATTGCCCAATTGTTGGTAGGCCCCGGCGATTCTTCGGAGGATGTGGGCCATCTGTTCTTTGGCCCCCTGTTCTTCGAGCATGCGGTACACTTCCTCATAGACCGCCAAGGCTTCGGCGAGATGCCCGCGATCCAGGTACAGGGTCGCCAGATCAGTCATACTGGGTGTGCGCTCCGCTCCGGCGGACGCAGCAATGGTGCGTTGCAAAAGCGCCGCGGACAAATCGTGTTGCCCCCAACGATTGAGGACCGGCACAAGGGTGCGGACGATGTGCGCTGCCGCTTCGTATTGTCCGGCCTGGAAAAGATGGTATTGCCAGGCAAGCGCGTCGGCCATGACGCGCCGGCTGTGTTCGGGATCCTGCGTTTGCCGTAGCCACATGCCGAGAATGCCGTTGCTGTCACGGGCGAGCCACGCGATGCGCTCTTCGGGCCAGGCGGTGATGCTGTGCGCCACAATGCGACGTCGCGCTTCGTCCATAAAGGGCGCGCCATAATGCGCCGCCATCTGCATGTGCAAAGCAGTGCGCGCGTCGTCGTCCATCTTCTCAAGGATATACTGGCGCACGAGCGGGTGGAAGGTGTACCAGGCGACGCCGTTTTCGATGGCATAGGGCTGCAAAAGGGCCAGTTTCTCTCCATGTTCAAGCAGGGAGGCGGCGTATTTCTTCTCTACGATGGGCGTCCATTGCGTTACCCGATCGCTGTTGAAAGGCTCTTCGCCGACGGCCAGCGTGATGATCGCCTGGCTCTCGCCGGGATCGAGGCTCTCCAGGATCGCAGCGAGGAAATACTGCTGCCAGGCCTCCGTCGCCTGCGGCGCGACGGGTGGATTGTCACGCAAGTCCTGTAGACTGTGGCCGGCGGTCAGCCAGCCGGCCAACAGCTTCAACGTTTCTGGATGGCCTCCTAGAAGTCGATAAACGTCCAGTTTCGCCGTCAACGGCTCCTGACCGAGGAATGGCAACATGTTCATCAACAGGACAGCATAACGCGGCGTCAACGCGGTGATGTGGAGTTCTCGTTTCTGGGCGGGCGGCATGGCGGCTACGGCGGCCCACCGCCGCTTGGTGATGAAGAGATAGGTGGCGCTCCCGCGGGTGTCTAGGAGACCTTGTAAGATGGGACGCATGATTTTGTCGGCGATGGACGCGGGTGTCGAGTTATCGGATGCTGCCGGTGCTTCGAACCACGCATCCAGATCGTCAAAGACGATCACGTGAGAGTATCCGGCGACCCCCTGAGCCGCCATGCGCGCGCGTTCGGTCGGATCACGGCGGCTATCGAGAAGCATGGCGGCGGCTTTGTCATGCGCTTCGGTTTGGTGAGCACGCCAGAACGCGGCGATTTTCTCCAGCGCCATAACCGGTTCGATCCATTCGCGGCACCTGATGGTCAGCACATCCTCCGCGCTCACCCCCGCATAGGCGATGAATTCGGCAGCCAGGGTGCTTTTGCCACTGCCGTCGCTGCCCCAGAGGGACAGGACGGGAACGGCTTCCTGCCGCGCGCGGCGCAATGTGTGCAATTCCCGGCTGTGATCCACAAAAGGGTGGGGAAGCACCAACCCGGCGATATTTCTCACCGGCGCCGGTGTCGAAGTCTCCTGCACCTCTAACGCAGGGTCCATGAAGGGGGTATCCTGCGTGCGCATATAGAGCGCCGGAACGCCCCAGTCGAAGCGTCGGCGCTCGGGCGGGCGTTCATCATCGACCTGTTTCAGCGCCAGACGGGCGTCGTAAAGACTATCGATAGGTGACTGTCCTGCCACCAATTTCCCATAGAAGGTGTAGAGCCATTCAATGGCCGAATCGTCGGTCAAGCTGGTGGGGGCGGTCAGAACCGCCGGTACCCCCCATTGCAGCAATCCGATGGCGACGTTGTCGAAGGCATCCAGCACGCCGATTTGTGCGCTCTGGCACGCGGCCGTGACGATCAGCCGCAGAGTCGCGGCACCGGACAGCGCCGGTTGGAGGTGTTCGGCGCTCACCAGTTCCGTCTCACCGTTGCATTTTTCAAAGCACAGAAAGCCACGCTGCTGTTTATAGGTGTATGTCCCGTGGCCGATGTAATGCAGGACATGATACGGTTGACGTTGAAGGGCGTCTTGCAGCACAGGCAGTGAGGCTTCATCCAGCACATCCATCACGAGGCGCCCGGCGCGAATGTGATCTTCGAGAGCATCCTGCGCCACCGTCAGTTCGCGTTCCACGTCCAGCGCTTTTTGGTCCTCCGGGGCAGCGATGACAAACAGCACGCGCAAAGGGAGCGGCGTTGCCGGCAGAGATAACGGCAGCAGGTCTTCGGGCAAGCGACTCAGGCGCAGTGCACCGTTCAGGCAGACGAAGTCGTCGCCATCGTGGAGATATTCCCACGGCAGACGCCACAACGGCGCTATGTCGGGATGCAATGAGAGAATGAGATGGGCCTGGCGATAAGCGGGGTTGGCCTCCAGGAAGGCTTGTAATTTTTTGCCCTTGCCAAAGAGGTAGCCATAGAGTCGCTGCCCGTAAACGACTACCTGTTCTTCAGTCGCTCTGCCGCCGGCCACAGCGCCTGACCTGGATAGCTCGTCAGGGGAGAGTGCGCCGCGTTCCAACAGCCACAACGGTCCGAGATGGGTCGTGCCGGTGGGATCGTGCTGAAATTCGTTGGTGCAAATTTCCTGACCGTTCTCTTGTTTGGTAACGGCGAAGAACTTATTGCCTGACTTGCGAACCTCGACGCGCAGTTCCGGGTGCGGCAGGGCCATACAGACCGCCTCCTTAAGATGGTCTATTCTTTGGTTTTCGCTTTGCCCTTCTGCCGATGAGAGCGGAAGTCCATACGAATGGGCGTACCGGGGAAGGGATAGGCTCCACGAATACAGTTTTCCAGGAATCGCTGGTAGGAGAAGTGCAGCAATTCGGGATCATTCACCGAAAAAACAAAGGTGGGGGGCGCGACTGCGGTCTGGGTGACGTAGAACACCTTGAGCCGTTGGCCTCTTTTGCTCGGCGCCGGGTGCTCGGCCATGGCGGTGCGGATGAGATCGTTGACCTGTCCGCTGGGCAGACGCTGGTAACGTGCCTCGGTGACATCCAGGACCGTCGGCATAATCTGGTTGACGTGCAAACCGGTCAACGCCGAAATAAACAGCACCGGCACATAGCTGAGGAACTTCAGCTCGGCACGTATCTGCTCCTCGAACGTCTGGCGTCTGGCGCGGCTTTCGGCATCCACGGCATCCCACTTGTTGACGACAACCACCACGCTGACGCCCTCGTCGGCGATCATGCCGGCGATGTGGGTATCTTGCGCCGTAATTCCCTCGATGGCGTCGATCAACAGCAGGGCAACATCGGTGCGTTGGAGCGCGCGCGCCGCGCGTAAAACGCTGTACTTTTCCACTCCGGGATCGATTTTCCCGCGCCGACGAATGCCGGCAGTATCGATGAGCACGACTTTGTGCCCCTCCCACTCCATTTCGGTATCCAGGGCGTCGCGGGTAGTGCCCGACACCGGGCTGACGATGGCGCGCTCCGCGCCGAGCAGTCGGTTCAGCAGGGATGATTTCCCCACGTTCGGGCGTCCGAGGATGGTGACATGGATGGCCTCCTCAGCGACTTCTGCCTCAGGTTCGACGGGAGGAAGCTGCTCCACGACAACATCCAGCAAATCGGCGACGCCTGTGCCGTGGATGGCGGATACCGTGTACACTTCGCCCATATCCAGCTCATAAAATTCCAGAGCTTGCTGATCGCGGTACTCGTTATCGACTTTGTTGGCGACGAGCAGTACCGGCCTGGTACTGCGTCGCAGCAGGTCGGCGACCTCGCAGTCTGCCGCGGTCAGACCGGTGTTGGCGTCGGTGATGAAGAGGATCAGGTCCGCTGCGTCAATCGCCATTTCGGCCTGCGCCCGAATCAGGGGAATGAACGGAACGGAATCTTCCAGCAGCGGCGCCGTGGGGATGGGACGTCGGCCTTTCTCGACGTTCGGCGGCAGAATTTCGATGCCTCCTGTGTCCACGACGAGAAAACTACGCCCATTCCACTCCGCCTCGGCGATGACGCGGTCGCGCGTGGTGCCCGGTATATCACTGACCACCGCGCGGCGTTCGCCGACGATGCGGTTGAATAACGTGGACTTCCCGACGTTAGGTCGTCCGACAATAGCCATTAAGGGTTTAGCCATCTTATCTCCGGGCATTGTTAGCAGACAGGTGTTCCACTTTTTTCGGTGGTTGGCGGTTCGCACAGAGAAAGAATGAAGGCAAAAGTGCTCCCCATCCCCGGATAACTGCGCACCCAGATGCGCCCTTTGTGCTTTTCGATCACCGACTTGACGATAGAAAGCCCTAAACCGGTGCCACTGATGTCATCCGTTTCCCGACTTTTCACGCGATAAAAACGCTCGAATATCTTCGGTTGCTCTTGAAGGGGGATGCCGATGCCGTTGTCTTCCACACTGACGATGAGGTGGTCTTCATCAGGTTGCGCTGTGATTTTAACCCAGCCGCCGGGGCGATTGTATTTAATGGCATTGCTGAGCAGGTTATCCATCACCTGGCGTATTCGCTGGGCATTGCCCAGAACCCACACAGGCGCATCGGCGATGTCGGCCTGAATGGATAACGCCGCTTGCTCGCTGGACAGGGCACAGGCCTCGACTGACTGCCGGATGATCTCATTGATGCACAGGGGCTGCATTTCCAGATCGTACCCGGCCTCAATGCGCCCGATGTCCAGCAAATCGCCGATCATAGCCGTAATGTGCTTCAGACTGTTCAGCGCCTTGTTGATGAAGTCTCTTTGCATCTCCGAGAGCGGCCCGACTCGCTCCAACAGTTCGATGTACCCCTGGATAGTCGTGAGCGGTGTGCGCAGGTCGTGGGAGACGGTGGACACGAACTCCGACTTGATCCGGTCCAGTTCCTTGAGGTGGGAAATATCCTGCATCACCGCCACCCGCCCGATGTGATCGATGAAACTCAACTGCGCGTTAAAGACGCGCCCATCCTCCAACTCTACTTCGGCGTGTGAGACTGCATTATCCGCGTTACTTTGCACAAAGAGATCGCGGACGCTGGCATTTTCAATATAGGTTTCGACCGGCTGCCCCTGGGCATCCGGCGCAATCGCGAAGTTTGCGGCAGCGCTGTCGCTCCACAACCACAACCGGTTGTCCGTATCGGTGACCAAAATGGACTCGGCGGCGTGTTCCAGGATGGCGCTCAAGCGGGAGCGCTCGGCTTCCACAATGGAAAAGAGGCGCGCATTTTCCAGGGCGATGGAGGCGAAGTCGGCAATGGCAGACAGGGTGAGGACGTGATTCTCGGTGAAAGTGCGCTCTCCCAGCAGGTTGACAACGCCCAGAACGCCGCCGGTCCCTTGCCCTGGCGACTGGATGGGCACATACAGCAAAGCGCGTACCAGGTAGCCGGTGGCGATTTTCGTGTTGCGATGAAGCACGACGGGTCTACCCGAACGGATCACCTGTTGCGCAATGGGATCGGAGGCTTCAACGTAAAAGCGTTTGGCGACTTCTTCCCTCATGTTCTTCGCCGCGCGCAGATAAAGCCGCTCATCCTTCTTCAAAAGGATAAAGCCTTCTTCTGCCTGGGTGAGGTTGACCGAGGCGGTGACGATGCGTTCGAGAATTTCCTCCATATCGAGAGAGGAGGCGACGGATTTTCCTACAATGTAGATGGCGTTGATTTCCTGAAGCCGCTGGTTGAGTTGCCGGTTCGCCTCGGCCAAGTTATCCTGCAAATGTTGCCGCGAGGCGCGCCTTTGCGCCCGCGCCAGAGCCACAGTGATGGTTTCGCGCACCTTTTGCGGCTGGAAAGGGTAATCGATGAGGGCTTGCAGATTGTTTTCCAGAAGAGTATTGATCAGCGTCGTAGGAGTTGCAGTTGTGGCGATGAGCACCAACGATACATGATCGGTATGTTCACGCACCAGGGGAAGGAGGCGCCTCTCGTCGTCGGCGGAGAGATGGAGCACTAACAGGACGTTCCCCTCTGTTGGCAGCGCTTGTTGCAGGGCATCGACCGTCGCCAGAGGCAACGTCGTCGTCTCCGGCGGTAGCAGGCTCATCAGCTCCTGGGCTACCGGGGCATCTTCGCTGAAGATTAAAATAGGCGGTGCGCTCATGATGTCTCCATCTCTTGCTTTGTATCTACTCAGGCCAGTCAACCTGACGAAGCCACTTATTCCCTATGCCAGGTTTGGCGTAGACTTTGGTAGGCCAGGTGCTTCTGTATGACAAGATATGCGTGTTTCTATCAGCCCATCCCCCCTGCCCCCCCAGGCAGGGGAATTTTGGGTGGGGGTGTGGCGGGCAGCTTCGCTGCCCGCCACACCCCCTCTTTTTCGCCCCCTTCTTCCCCGCTGGCGGGGGAGAAGGGGGTTGGGGGATGAGAGGGTCAGCACCTGCCGAAGGGGTAACCTATTATGTGCCCTCCCCAAAGTCCCGTTCGCCACCTGGCAAGGGTGGCTGAATAGTTGCCTTGCTTTTATCTTATCATAACGCAATTGGAGAAGTGTGCAACTCGGATCGGAGACGTTTTTTACTCACGCAGCACGAGTGGTAGATAGACCTTACTGCCGACGACGGTACGGTGTGTTGTGGAGGCGCTGTGTAACGGACTGTATACCGAGGTTGCGGTCAACGTGACTTCGTCGAAGGCTTGCATCGTCGCCGTTGGCGGGATGGTCACGTGCAGCGCCAGGGCGAGGTGTTCCTGGGGAGCCAGCAGCGCCGTGCGGGTGATCGGCAAGATCGCCGTGCCGAGAGAAACCCCTAGCGTCGTCGTCCATACAGCTTCGGTGAGGGTCAGATCGTAGGCGTCGGACAACATTCCGGTGTTAATCAGGTCTACCGCGTGGATGACCGTCTGTCCAGGGGCGCCGACGCGCCAGGTGTCACCCTCCAGCGCCAGCGAATAGGGCGACGGCAGCAAGCATGGATGCAGATAATTCAAGACATAGGCCATCACCTTTCGACGGTCGGCCGCAGCATTGATACCCTCAAAACCGAACGCAAAGTAAACGACGCGGTACGTCTCGTTGGCGTAGGCCGTGGCGGCCCAATCACCGTCGGCGCTATAACGGAAGATACCCGTCCCATCCCCGGCGATAGCAATGTCGCTCGGGAACTCTTGATTGTTGGCCCCGTCCCCACCTTGGAGTGTCACCGTGATGCCGCTGAGGAAACCAGCGCCCTGCAATTCGTTGTAGTGGCTGTCATCACGCAGATAATCGGCGTGCAGATAATCGCGGTAGAAGGGCGGCTCACCGTTGCGGGCAATGTCCCAGCCGAAGTCTTCCCCGCTGACGAAAAGCCTCCCCCCGTCGTCAAGGTAGGCACTCAGCGCGGTCTGATCCGCCGTCGTGAGGGTGTAATCCCAGTCCCTGCCGGTGAGCCAAATCACGCCACGATACCGGCGTAGCACCTCCCCCGGCGGACCGTCAGCGTCGTCGGGCACGGTCCACACGTCATAACCCACATTCCAGTTCTCCAGCGTTTGGGTGTAATAGCGCTGATCTTCATAAGCATTGCCGGCGTTGTCGAAGTCATCATCCACGACGAGCAGGCACGGCGTCGGCTCCAGCGCGAAATCCTGGCGCTGATGGCGATCCACGGTGACAGTCCGCGAGAGCGGCCAATGAAACGGCGCATCCGCCGTCATCGCATAGGTGCCGCTGTACAGGATGGTGCTGTAGGAGCCATTTGGTGCAGAAATGGTTTGCCCGCCGTCGATCTGCACTGTGGCGCTCAACGGCTCGCCGCCGGTGGCGTCGGTGATATTTCCTGCGACGGTGAACATGGGGATGGGGCCGAGCGCAAAGTCCAGCCGCACGCCCGTTCCCGTCAAAACGGCGACAGCAGGAAAAGTCTGGGGATAGTAACCGTCCAGCGCGGCGGTGACGGTGTACCGTCCACCGGGCAGCTTGAGGGCATACGTACCGGAGAGGCTCGCGGTGGCGCTGAACACGCCGGGCGACCCCACCGCCGTCACAGTCGCGGGCAGGGGCAGCCTTACCGTCTCCGCCGACATCACCGTGCCGCTGATTTCACGCAGGGGGGCGGCGAGGTGGATGAACGCAGCGATGGCGGCACGCGCGTACTCGCGGAAATAGGTAAGGTTGAGCGTGCCGAGGCGGTCATTGACGGTGTGATAGTGGCTGTTCCAGTCGCGCGGCTCGGCGGCGGCTTCGGAGGCGTTGTAGTAATTCTCGATGCCCATGATGGCAGCGTACCCTTTATCCCAAAAGCGCGAGTGATCCGAAAAAGTCATCCCGTTCTCCACGATTTGGGGAATCAGGTCGAGGTCGTACACGTCGATGACGGCGGCCACGAGGTCGGCCAGCGCGTCAGAATCATCCACCACGGCGGGAAGGTGAGAATGTAAATCGATGTCCGGGCCTGCTTTGGCGTCCCAGGCAATCATGTCGAAGTTGAGCACGCCGACGATGTTCTCGCCGGCATTGTATAATTCGGTGGCGTAGTCATAGCTGCCCCACATCCCCTGTTCCTCACCGGTGAAGAAGGCCAGGCGGATGGTGTAGTCGAAGTCCAGATCGGCGAGCAGGTCCGCCGCGATCAACAGCGCCGTTGAGCCGCTGGCGTTGTCGTCCGCACCGGGAGCGGGATTGTGGGGTGAGGCAGCGGCCCGCGAATCCAGGTGCGCGGTGAGCAGGACGATTTTTTCGGGATGGACCAGGCCCCGCTTTTCGCCGCTGACGTTGCGCACATTGTAGCCCGACAGCATGTAGTTGTGGTAGCGCACGGTGTAGCCCAGAGATTGCAGATGTCCGTAGACGTACTGGGTGGCTTTGGCGATAGGGTCGCCGCTGTAGGTGTAGCGGGTGGTCAAGGTGTAGGGCGCGCCGCCGACCATAACGGCCCACTCGCCGCTCAAGCCGCCGTCGTAGTAGGCGATGGTCTCCGTCGTGACGCGCGTGAGCAAGTCGGCGACGAGGGGATCGTAGAGTGGAGCGGTAGGGATCGCACCGGTCACGCGCGGCGCCAGCACGATAGGGTCGAGCAGCGGTTTGACGCGCGCGTCCAGGGCCTCGATGCTGGCGAGGGTGACGCCGGCGTGCAATCGTCCTACGGCCTGACGACCATCGTTATACAGGATGGCAAAGAGTGACGCAGCGGAGGCAAGCGGCTGGCGGCCATCGCTTTCGATGAGGTAGTAGGTCGCGCCGGCGGCGTCGGCGTCGAGGAGGGTCAGCGCCAGCCCCAGCGCCGTGACCTGTTTTTGCTCGTCGGCGGTGAGTACGGCCAGGAGATAATCGGCATTGGGCGTGGTGAGATGCGCATAGACCGGCACATTCAGTGCTGCGATACGCCTAAGATCGTCAGGACCGGCAAGGTCAATGCGCACCAGAGCCGGCGTCGTGGGTGTTTGTGCTGCACCGGGGCGAACAAGGAACAGCAGTATATAGCTCACTCCAAGCACCAGGGTGAATAACAGCGCTTTCATTTTCTTCATGGCTTCACCTTCTTCCCTGTGTCCCTTCCCCTCGCGTTCGGGGGGAAAGGGAATTTTTCCCCCCACGTTTCTTCCGGCAGCACAGTGCCACTCTCTTCTGAATCGCCCCCTTATTACGACTGATTATAGGTCGCTTTGAGTCGCGGAGCAAATGATCTTTGTTGAGATTGCATTAACGACGCCTCAGTTTATAATGTAAAGAAGCTACTGGAGTGGCTACTGAAATCCAGAGGCAAGGATGGTTCGATCAACGGGTTGGTTCTAAGATGGACGTTCAAGTGGTGATTGCGTCATCTTTGATGGGAGGAGACGGAATGAGACACATGAAAATGGGGTTGTGGCCGGTCTTACTCGGACTGCTCACGGCGTGTATAGAGCCAATGACGTCGCCGATGCAACCTATGGCCACAGCGGTGGTGAGCACCGCCACGCCGACGGTGACGCCGTCCCCAACGCCGGAACCGCAGGCGGCTCTGGTCAACGGACAGCCTATTCTCCTGGCCGATTACGAACGCGAAGTCGCGTTCTACGCGGCTTCGATGGCAATGGCAGGCCAGGATGCGGCCACGGTCGAAGGCCAGGAGGCGCTGGCGCAAGGGCGGGAACTGGTGCTCGAAATGTTGATCAACCAACTGCTTATTGAACAGGCGGCGCACGCCGCCGGTGTCACGGTCAGCGACGAGGAACTCGACGCTACTATCGCATCGCTCCGTGCTGAAACCGGTGAGGATGCTTTTCAACAGTGGCTCGTGGATCAGGGCATGTCTCTCGAAGATTTTCGTCGGCGTCTGCGCAGTGATACCATCGCCACGCAAATGGCTAACCGCGCCGTCGAGAGCGTCCCGACGCGCGCTGAACACATCCACGCGCGGCACATTCTCGTCAACACTGCGGAAGAGGCGCGCCAAATTCTCAGTCAACTTCAGGCCGGGGGAGACTTCGCCAGCCTGGCGCGCACTTACTCGCAGGACGTCAGCACCCGTGATGCCGGTGGTGATCTTGGATTTTTCCCGCAGGGCATTTTGACCGCGCCCGAAGTCGAAGCCGCCGCTTTTGCCCTGCAGCCGGGACAGATCAGCGACGTCATCCCCAGCAGCATGGGGTATCATATCGTTCAAGTTATCGAAAGAGTTCCCGATATGGAAATCGCCCCCGAGAACTTACGTCTGTTGCGCGAAAAGGCATCCCGCACCTGGTTGGAAGGACTGCGCGCAGCGGCGGACATTCAGCGTTTTGTCTCGACCACGCCATAGGAGGGTAGTATGGGTCAAAGGGATCGGTTGTTCAACGTTTTGAGTCTGGTGATGCTGGGTCTGACCGTCATCACCCTCCTTTGCTATCTCATGATTGCCATTAACCCCTACCTGCCCTTTAATCCTTTTCCGCCGCCGCCCCGCCAGATCGCCGTCGTGGCGACCAACACGCCAACACCGACGCTGGCACACTCGCCCGTCGCCACGTGGACGCTGACCCCCACGCCGACCATCACCCCCACGCCGCCGCCATCCTTCACGCCGACGCCGACCCGCACCCCTACACCCATCACGCCATCGCCAACGGCCACGTCAACGGCCACGCCGACGCCGCGTGTCACCCGTTCTCCCTGGCCTTTCACCTATGAGTTGACGTATGAAACGCCGGTTTATAGCTGCAACTGGATGGGTGTCGCGGGCACCGTGGTCGATATCGATGGGAAGGCGTTGAAAGGATATCCCGTTCACGTCTGGGGCGGCGGGATCGATGTCGTCGTCAATTCAGGGGACAATCAACGTTATGGCGATTCAGGATGGGAGCAGTTCTTCCTCAACTATCCACAGGAACTCAACGGAGTCTTTCGCGTGCAAATTCACGACAAGGACAACCCGAATCACCCCCCTGTTTCGCCAGAGATTGTCTTGAACTTCCAGGGGGTTTGTTCGAAGTCATTGGCGTATATCGTTTTCACGAAGAACCATTAAAAGGCGGGATGGGGACACTTTACATCGTCGGCACGCCCATTGGCAACCTGGAGGACATCACGTTGCGGGCACTGCGCATCCTTCAGGAGGTGCAACTGATTGCGGCGGAAGATACCCGCAAAGCGCGCATTCTGCTGGATCGGCACGCGATCAAAACGCCGCTGGCCTCTTTTTTCGAGGGTAATGAACGTTACAAGACAGGGATGATTTTAGAGGCGCTGACCTCTGGCGACGTGGCTTTGATTTCGGAGGCCGGTATGCCGGGCATTTCCGACCCCGGCTATCCGCTGATTCAGGCGGCTATAGCCGAACGTGTGCCGGTGGTTCCCGTCCCAGGTCCATCGGCGCATACGGCGGCGCTGGTCGTATCGGGGTTGCCCACAGACCGCTTCTTATTTCTGGGCTTTCTGCCGCGCAGAGCGGCGGAACGGGAGGCGCAGCTTGCCGAAGTCACAATGGTGCGGGCAACCCTGGTGTGTTATGAAGCACCGCACCGCCTGCGTGCCACTCTCGAAGCCTTGCGCGCTGTTTTGGGCAACCGCCGTATCGCCCTGTGCCGCGAGTTGACCAAGCGCTACGAGGAAGTCTGGCGCGGTGATGTAGAAGGCGCCCTGGTGTACATCGCAGAGAACCCGCCGCGCGGCGAATATACGCTGGTGATCGGCGGCGCACCGGAGGGGGCGACGCATTGGGACGGTGAGCAGGTGCGCGCAGCGTTGGCAGAACGCATCGCCTGTGGGCTTTCGCGGTCGCAGGCGGCACGCGAGGTTGCTGTTCTGTCCGGTTGGTCCCGCCGCGACATTTACAATGGACATTTACAATGAAAATGACCGCAGGACTATCCGACTCATGACTACCAGACTATTTTCAAGGGAGGAGAATAACGATGCCGTTTCAATTGGATGATTTATCGGGTTACCCGGCTTTTGACCCCGCTCAGATGCGGGAGAAGATCAAAGCGATGCCTTGGCATGTGCAGGATGCGTGGCGCATTGCCCAGGCATCGCCGCTGCCGGACGATTACCGGCAGGTGCAGCGGATCGTGGTTTTGGGGATGGGCGGCTCGGCCATCGGGGGAGATTTGCTCGGTGGATTGATGGCGCAAGCGGGGACGGTCCCGCTGGAAGTGGTGCGCGGTTACAATCTGCCGCACTATGTCTCTGGCCCCGACACCCTGGTGATCGGTTCCAGCAAGTCCGGCGACACCGAGGAGACGTTGAGTGCTTTTGCTCAGGCACAGGAACGCGGCGCGCGCTTGCTGGTGATCAGCACGGGTGGTGAGATCACCGCCAGCGCTCATCAGGCCGGTATTCCCGTCTGGACTTTCACGTTCGAGGGGCAACCTCGTGCGGCGGTGGGCTATTCGTTCGTGCTGTTGCTCGGATTGGTGTGCCGTCTTGGCTTCTATCCCGACGCCGCCCAAGAACTGGACCAAACCATGGCTCATTTGACGACGTGGCAGGCCAAGTGGGTTCCCGAAGTCCCCACGACGGCGAACAAGGCCAAGCAGTTGGCGCAAGCGCTCTACGGGAAAATCCCCGCCATTTTCGGCTCTGGATTTCTCACGGCAGTCGCCCGTCGTTGGAAAGGACAGTTCAACGAAAATGCCAAGCAGTGGGGGGTGTGGGAAGACATGCCGGAACTGAACCACAATCTGGTCGTCGGCCTGGGACATCCACAGGCGGCCATCGACCACATCGCCGTGATATTCCTGCGCTCCACTTTCGATCATCCCCAGGTGCAGGTGCGCTATGACATTACCGGCGACCTGGTGCGACGCAACAACACCGCCCTCTACCAGGTTCACGGCGAGGGCGACACACCCCTTGTGCAGATGTTCCACCTGATTCACTTCGGCGATTATGTCTCGTACTACCTCACCGCGCTCAATGGCGCCGATCCGACGCCGGTAGAAAATATCGTTTACCTCAAGGATCGGCTGGCCGGCAAGCAGTCAGCCTAGCGATTCCAAGTGCCGGGGCCGGATCAACATCTGAGCCACTTATTCCCTATGCCAGGTTTGACGTAGACTTTGGTATGCCAGGTGCTTCTGTATGACAAGATATTCGTGTTTCTATAAGTCCATCCCCCCTGCCCCCCAGGAAGGGGGATTTTGGGTGGGGGTGTGGCGGGCGGCTTCGCCGCCCGCCACACCCCCCTTTTGCCCCCTTCTTCCCCGCTGGCGGGGGAGAAGGGGGTTGGGGGATGAGAGGGTCATCACCTGCCGAAGAGGTAACCTGTTATGTACCATCCCCAAAGTCCCGTTTGCCACCTGGCAATGTTGGCCGAGTAGTTACCTGTGACAAAACCTTTGCCGGGATGAGCGCGAAAAGGCAGGGGATCAGATGCCCGCCCGCTGCCCCACAACAGTCTGCACTTCCTGGAGCAACATTTGCGCGCGTGCATCGATGGCGGCCAGTTCGGCGAACCAGGCGTCCTGCCGCGTCGTGTCCTGGAGAGTGGCAGCGTTGACCCTGACGTTGAGCATGGCGCTTTGGATGCTCGCCATCGCCATCCACGCCGCCGTGGCGGCATCGGAAACTGCGTTGACGTTGCCTTTGTCGGCAACAAGCCGGGCCAGTTCCAACGCGGCGAGCGCGGTGCGCGCCGTCGCCAACGGCACTTCGATGGCGTGGACCGTCGCTTGCCGGATTGCCGCAGCGCGGGCGCGTTGTTCCTCGGCGGTGTTTTTCGGCAGTTTGCCGGCTGCCATCACCGCGTCGAAGGCGGCGCTGTCTTCGTCCATTCCGGCGGTGAGCGCCGCGCGTAGTTTCTCGGCCTGCACCACGGCTTCGGCCATTTCATTCTGTACCTCGGCGTAATGACGTTTGCCCACCGTCAGCCGCCCGACCATCGCCACGAGCGCCGCCGACAAGGCCCCCGCCAGGGCCGCGACCGCGCCACCGCCGGGCGCTGGGGTGTTTGCCGCCACCGCGTCCAGAAACCCGACCGGCGCGCCTTCTTCCCCTGCGGCCAGTTTGTTTTCCAGGATTTGTCCCGGTTCAAACAGATCGAGCTGGAGATACCACTGCGCCGCATCGACCAACGCCTGCTGCGGGATCAAGCCGACCAACTCGGTGTGGGTGACCCCTGCACCATAACGCGCGGCCTCACGACGCAGCGTCTCCATGACGCGGTGGAGGGGGGTTTGCGGGAAGTTGGTCAGGTTCATCGACACCTGCGCCTGCCCCGCGACAAGCAGTCCCATCGCTTTGACGTAGCGGTAGCCGCCGTTAGAGTGGCGCAGTGCCCGCGCAATCTTTTGCGCGATGCTCACGTTATCTGTATTGAGGTAGGCGTTGAAGGCCACCAGAAAGGGCCGTGCCCCGATGATTGTGGCTCCGGCCTTGCCCACGCTTCGCGGCCCGAAATCCGGGTCGCGGGCGGGATTTTTCCCGATTTCAGCTTTGAGCGCTTCGTACTCGCCTCGCCGCACGTCTTCGAGGTTGATGCGCTCCGGGCGTAGCGCTGCCTGTTCGTAGAGGTACACCGGGATGCCCAGTTCTTCGCCCACACGGCGCCCTAAATCGCGGGCCAGCGCCACGCAGTCCTCCATCGTCACGCCGCTGAGGGGTACGAACGGCACCACATCCGTCGCGCCCAGGCGGGGATGCTCGCCACGCTGCACGTCCATGTCGATCAGTGCCGCCGCTGTCTTGATCCCCTGGAAAGCGGCCTCCTGCACGGCGCCGGGCGGTCCCACCAGCGTTACCACCGAGCGGTTGTGGTCCCCATCCGACTCGACGTCCAGTATGCGCGCTTCAGGTACAGCGCGCATTGCCGCGACGATGGCGGCAATCACGTCGGGACGCCGCCCCTCACTGAAGTTGGGAACACATTCGATTTGGGCCTTCATGCTACCACACGGGAGGAACGGGGTGTTTGGGCTTTACTTCCGACTCAGGGAGTGCGCCTGTGTTGGAGGGGATTTCCGTGTTGGAGAGCGGTGCCGCGTCGGAGACCACTTTGGCCTCCAGATCGATGATCGGCCCCGCCGGTGGCGTCCAGGCAGTGGACGCCGTCTGTTCGGCGGGCGGCGGCGTAACGCTAATTTCCGGCGGTGTCTCTTCCTGCTGGTGCTTGGCGACCAACGCCGGCGGGCATACATCAATGAAAAGCCGCAGACCGATCAAAAAGATCGTCAGGTCGTCCAACTGGCCGAGTCCCAGGAGTCCATCAGGGATGATATCGACCGGTGAGAGCAAATAGAGAGCGGTCATGAGTGGAACCAGTTTGGTGACAAACGGGACACGACCATCCCACAACAATTCCCAGGCCAGGCGAAACTGGCTAAAAAAATCTTTGAGCCAGCCCATCAACGTACCTATCTGAGGGGAACGCTCTGGGTAGTGCATTGGGTCATTGGGCATAATGCCTCCTCCTCTGAAAATAGCCCCAGAGCACCCAGAGTTCACAGAGAAAAACTCAAATTCTTTGTGTCCTGCGTGCCCTTCGTGGTGAAAAGTTTTCATCCCGCCGCTGGTGAACGCCAGTTAATGACGAATTTCCTTGAAAACAGTTTGATAGTCATGAGTCAAGTGTCTACCCTGCGAGTTGCCAACTCGCGCTACGCAAGGGTAACTGGGTTATTACGAAGAATTATAGTCCGAGTTGTAGCAATGGCAAATACTACCGCGCAAATTGCATTATAATACTACGCTAAAGATATCGAAGGGGTTGCTATGCCATTTCTCATCGATGGACATAACGTTATTGCTGCTTTGTCGGACGTCAATCTCGAAGATCCGGACGACGAGGCCAGGTTAGTCATGAAGCTGCGCGCCTGGAGCGGGCGCGAACGCCGCAAAGCCATTGTCATTTTCGACAGCGGAGTTCCGGGAGGACCGTCACGGGTGCTTTCGTCGCCCGCCGTGCGCGTCATCTTCGCTGCGAAGTATCACAGCACGGCGGATCGCATCATCAAGGAGCGTTTGTCCCATCTCCCTGATGCGCCGAACTGGACGGTGGTCTCTTCGGACCGCGAGGTGCTGGATAATGCGCGGATGAGCGGCGCGAAGACATTGACCGCACAGGATTTTGTCGCACGATTGAATCGGTCGCCGGAAGTCGAGCCAGAGAAGCCGGAAGAGGTCTCGGCAACAGAAGTCGCCACATGGCTGGAAGTGTTTCCCGAACCTCCGCCGACGCCGGAGCCGGCGGAGGCACAGATGGCGCCGCCGGCTCAACCCCGTGTTCCACGTCCACAAACACGTCGTCAGGAGCGCCGCCCCGCGGATTCACAAGTGGGGCGGACGACGCGCACCATCGGCGAGCAGATGGGGGTGAAAACGCCGCCGCCGGAAAAGCCGCAGAGCGCCGCTGCCAAGCCCGACGAGATTTCCGCAGAAGAGGTGGAGGCCTGGTTGGAAGTCTTCCACGAGGCGCCGGAAAGCAACGTCGCACTGCCCAAACCCCGACCAAAGCCGCAGACACCACCATCCCGTCCTCGCTCCCTCACCGTTGACAAGCGTGAAGGGCTTTCCGCGGACGAAGTCGAAGCCTGGCTGGAAATTTTCGGCGGCGAACCTGAGGCTGCATCTGCACCGCCGGAGAAGACGGAAACCGCCGGGGGGAAGAAGCCCGCGCCCGACAGGTCAAAATCGTCGCCCACCCGCCTGGGCAAACACAAGAGACAACTCATTCCCCCGCAAGATGAAGGCACAAGTCCACTTTCCCCAGAGGATGAGGAGTTGTGGCGACGCATGTTCGGCCATGGAGACCGGTAGTTGACCCAACCTGACAGCTTTTCTGCCATCTGTCAGGTTCGAGGGTCATTCTATTTGACCAGGGGCAGCAAATCCGCGGTAGACGGCAGTATCAGATGCGCACCGGCCTGCCGCAGTTCGGCTTCTTCGCCAAAGCCGCACAGCACGCCGATGGTCCACGCGCCCGCGCGACGTCCCGAAAGAATGTCCACCGCTGTATCCCCGACCATGGCGCAGACACCGGGCGTCAGTCCCAGATGGCGCGCGGTATAGAGCACCGGTTCGGGATGCGGTTTGAGATGTTGGGTCATCGTGTGGGTCACGATGAGGGTGAAGAAGTCGGTCAGCTCGTGTTGATGCAAAAATTCTTTCGCTTCGGCCGTGGAGCGCGTCGAGACGATTGCCAGGCGCGCGCGTTCCGCCAGGTGCGCCAACAGCGGTTTCACCCCGGCGATGAGGCGAAAAGTGGGGGGAGTGTGCCCGCTGACCATACGTTGGAATCCAAAGAGCACCGCATCTAGCCCCACCTTATCCACCGCCGTCAGGGCGTAGTTCATCGGCGTCTCGCCCGCCATGACCAGCCGCCGGGCCAGTTGATTGGCGCGGGCCTGTCCCAGGAACTTTAGATGACGCGCCAACGATTCAACAGCTTGATCGTCGGTGTCCATGAGGGTGCCGTCTAAGTCAAAAAACCACCCTTGAATTTGATCGAATGGAACGGCTAGAGTGGACATGGGCTTTCACAAGAGGTCGATGAGCAAACTCAATAAGGCGACAATGAATGTTGCCGCCGCCAATACAAAGGTAATCGTCATCCCATGCTCGCGCCGTCGCTGTTCTGTTTGCAGGACAGCATGCCGCTCTGCCTCACCGTCGCCCATCCGTGCTCCCACGCCGATGCCCCGCCCTATGTCCAGGAGAACGGGAAACGCCGTCGCCACGGCGAGCAGCAGCGCCGAGGTGCAGAGCGCATCGGAAAACGCGCGCCCCGTCAAGCCGGGGACGATGATCGTGTACAAAAAAACGAGGAGGACATCCATCCCCAAAACCAGGCCGAGCGCCGGCCAGAAACGGATTTTGCGACGTTTTTCCATCGGCACTTCCTTTTCATAGCAGATTCGTAGCAGATAAACCGCTCAGCGGCGTTATGAAGGCGCATGGCCATCGTTCGGCGAATGGAGCGATTCCAGCAGCGCCTCGGCGACCGCGCGGTTGATTTTGCGGAACTGGCCCTCGGTTTCCATGGTGACAATCCCCATATCCGCCAGTTGCTCCACGAGTCGTGCCGACCGCGTGTAGCCGATGCGGAGTCGGCGTTGCAGGAGGGAGACAGAAGCCCGGTTCTCGGTCAGAAAAATCTCCACTGCCGTGGGCAAAAGTTGATCTTCGAACTGGCCGGCAGTCTGAGCGTCTTCTTCAAAATCGGGGAAGAGCGCCGGCTGTTCAGGCAATGTCGCTTCGATGAGGGTAGAGGCTTTGGGTTTGGGGAAATCGACCTGCAGCGGCGTTTTCCCCGGCTCGACCGCGTTGTGCCAGAAATGGATCAGGCGTTCCAACTCGTGGTCGGAGACGAAGGCGCCCTGCAGACGCAACGGCTGGCTGACGTCCGGCGGCATAAAGAGCATGTCACCGCGTCCTAGGAGACGCTCGGCTCCCGGCATGTCCAGGATCACGCGCGAGTCCACCGACGAGGCGACGGCAAAGGCCACCCGCGCCGGGAAGTTGGCTTTGATCAGCCCGGTCACGACGTCCACGCTGGGGCGCTGGGTGGCAATGATCAGGTGGATGCCCGTCGCCCGCGCCATCTGTGCCAACCGGCACAACGTGCGCTCGGTCTCTTCCGGCGACTGCATCATCAGATCGGCCAACTCATCCACGAGGACCGCAATGTAGGGGATGGACGGCTCGTCTGTCATGGTGCTCACGCGCCGGTTGAAATCCTCGATGTTGCGTGCGCCGATCTGCGCGAAACGGCGGTAGCGTCCGTCCATTTCGCGCATCACCCATTTCAGCGCCGGCACGACCCGTTCTACGTCGACGATCACCGGCGCCAGGAGATGCGGGATGCCGTTGTATTGCGTCAGCTCGACCCGTTTAGGGTCCACCATCAACAGCCGCAACGTGTCGGGCGTATTTTGCAGCAGCAGCGCAGCGATGATCGAGTTCACGCATACCGATTTGCCCGCGCCGGTCGCACCGGCGATGAGCATGTGCGGCATCGCGCGCAAATCCGCCGCCACCGCCTGCCCGGAAACGTCCTGCCCCAACCCTAAACGCAGACGCCCCTTGAGCTTGCCAAAGCCTTCTGATTCCATGATGTCGCGCAGGGAGACTAACGCCGGCTCCTCATTCGGCACTTCGATGCCCACCAGCCCTTTGCCGGGGATGGGCGCCTGGATGCGGATACTGCGGGCGGAGAGTGCCAGCGCCAGGTCATCGGCCAGACTGGCAATCTTGCCGACTTTGACCTTGGTGGTTCTGCCGGTGCGGCTGGTGATGAACAGGGGTTCGGCGCCATACTGCGTGACCACCGGCCCCTGGTTGATCTCGCGCACGTGCACCGGTGCGCCCAGACTTTCCAGCGTTTTTTCGATGGCGCGGACCTGCTTGCGAATCAAATCTTCGCTGTAATACTGCTCACTGCCCTCTTCCAAAATGTCGGCCAGGTGTGGCAGACGCCAGGCCTGGGTGCCGACTGCCAACGGCGCCCCTTCAAATTCCACGCTGCCATTGCCGTTCGTGGGGCGAGTGGCCACGTTGATGCGGACTTCGTCCTCTTTCGGCTTACGCCCGCGCGCGGCTTTGGACGCCGCCGGTTCGACGGTGCCGCCGATGATTTTGAGCTGCGGCGGGGGGCCTGTCCGCGTCATCGTGTCGGCCGGCAAGGACAACGGCGCAATATCCGACCCCGCCGGATGCCGCCGCCGTTCTGCGCACTGGCTCAGCCATTGGATGGCATCGGCAGGCGCTATCCCGGCGACGAAGGTGCCGACCATCAGCCAGGCGATCACCAAAGTAAGGATGATGCCCGCCTTGCCGAGCGCTTTGAGGCCCACGTCCGACAATAACGCGCCGATAAGACCGCCGCCCAATCCCGCTTCACCGAGTTTGTAGAGGTTTATCTGCGGCCAGGCGGCGCCGGCGATCAGGTGCAACGTCGTCAAAGCGACAAAGAAGCCGATCACCACGCCGATGATTTGTTCGGGAGCGAGTTTGGGCAGGCGTTCCTCAAAGCGACGCAGGATAAGCCACAAGCCGACGCCGCCGAAGAACAGCGGCACGACATACATCCCCCATCCGAACGTCTGCGATAGCACGGCAATCCACCATTCCGGCAGTGCACCGCGTTGCGCCGAGATGAAGCTCAAAACCGTGAGGAGGGCCAGGAAAAACAGCAGCCACCCCACGATGTCCAGCTTTTGATCGGCGCTCAATCGACTCCACAAGGAGGCGCGTTGCGTCTTGCGCTTTGAGGAGCGCGACGTGGACCGCCGACCCGAGGAACGAGAAGAGGTTGCTCTTTTGGTCATAATTCTATCTCAGCTTATCTTTTTGGCCCCAGCGCTGCCTCGATGGCCTCGCCTACCGAGCGCACCGGGATCAAGGTTAACCCCTCGACAGGATGCAAGCGTTTGCTCTGCATACTGCGGGGGAGCAGCATTTTCGTGAACCCTAGCCGTGCCGCCTCGCTCAACCGCGACTCCAATTGCCCTACCGAGCGCACCTCGCCGGAGAGACCGACCTCGCCGACCACCGCCAGGTCTGCCGGAACGGGCTGGTCGCGGAGGCTGGAAGCCAGTGCCACGGCGACGGCCAGATCGGCAGCCGGTTCTTCGACTTGCAGACCGCCGACGACGTTGGCGAAGATGTCCTGCTCATCCAGTCGCAATCCTACCCGGCGGGTGAGCACCGCCACCGTGAGCAGCAGGCGGTTGAAGTCCAGCCCGTTGACCGTGCGACGCGGGTTGCCGAAGCTGGTGTGGCTCGCCAAAGCCTGAATTTCGACCAGGAGGGGGCGTGTCCCTTCCAGCGTGACCGCGATCGTCGAGCCTGGCACGTTAACCATCCGCTCGGCCAGGAACGCCTCGGAGGGGTTTGCTACTTCGACCAGGCCCTGCTCTTGCATCTCGAAAACGCCGACCTCGGAGGTCGCGCCGAAGCGATTCTTCACACTGCGCAGCAGACGGTAGGTGTGGAAGGGGTCACCTTCCAGGTAGAGCACAGTATCGACGATGTGTTCCAGCACTTTCGGGCCGGCAATCGCGCCTTCCTTGGTGACATGACCAACCACAAAGACGGGCACGCCGCTCTCCTTCGCCCACCGCTGGAAACGCGCCGCGCACTCGCGCACCTGGCTCACACTCCCGGCCACCGATGTCATATCCTCGATGTAAACCGTTTGAATGGAATCGACGACCAACGCTTGCAGTGTCGCCAGCATCGCATTGGCCTGGGCCAGAATCGTGCCGGTCTCTGTCTCCGAGAGCAGGTATAGCGGATCGCCTTCAATGCCCAGGCGTTTGGCGCGCATTTTGATCTGCCGGGGGGATTCCTCGCCGGAGACGTAGAGCACGGGCCGTTCTGCCGACCCCAGCGCGGCAGCGACTTGCAGCAGCAACGTGGACTTGCCGATGCCCGGTTCGCCGCCGATCAACACAATCGAGCCTGGAACCAGGCCGCCACCGAGCACGCGCGCAAACTCTCCCAGCGGCACTGCGATGCGATCCACGGCGCCGAGGTCGACCTGGCTTAACGGCTGGGGGTGCTGCGAGAGGTGCGCCGGCGGCGCGACCGCACCGGCGGCGTCTGTCTCCACCAAGACTTCGACCAGAGAATCCCACGCGCCACAGTTGGGACATCTCCCCATGTGACGGGCATAACTCCAGTTGCATTGCTGACACACCCAGCGACTTTCTTGTTTTGCCATTGTGTTGCTCTCCTCCTCTATCATACCAGAACATATATTCTATGGAAAGAGGCACTTTTGCTATGGGCCGCTTCCTAATTATACTATGACTCGCCTAAAAAAAGGCATCTATTCAAGCCGGTCAACCTGGCGCAGCAGCTTATTCCATACCAGGTTTGGCGCGGATTTTGGTATGCCAGGTGCTTTTAGATGACGCGATAGGCGTCTTATCCCCCCTCCTTTCCCTGCTTGCGGGGGAGAAGGTTGCATCCTCCCATTCCCTTTATCCTGTTCTATCTCTTCTCCCCCGCCAACGGGGGATGAGAGGGGGATGAGAGGGGCTGAATAGTTACCTCCAAAGTTTGACAAATTCTTCGACCCGGCTATAATGACCTGCCAGCCAGGCCCTTGAGGGAGCGGCTTACATTGTGTCATCGGGCCTATATGGTAGGCTTATGGATAAGGGAGGAAAACGTGTACGCAGTTGTTAAATCGGGAGCACACCAGTACAAGGCAACCGTTGGAGATCATCTCATTGTCGAGCGCCTGCCTCAGGAGGTAGGCACGCAGGTAGAGTTGGATCAGGTTTATTTGGTGGATGACGGGGAGCAGGTCCTCGTCGGTCAGCCGACGGTCCATGGCGCGCTGGTTCGGGCGACCATCGTGGAGGAATTCCGCGGCCCTAAAGTGCGTATCTTCAAGTATCGCCCGAAAGAACGTTATCGCCGTCGCATGGGACATCGCCAGACCTACATGCGTCTGCGGGTGGATGACATTGTGAAGGGAGCATAGCATCATGGCACGGAAGAAATCGAGTGGTGTTAACGGTCGTGATAGTCGCGCTAAGAGTCGCGGCGTGAAGAAGTACGGCGGGGAACCTGTCATCACCGGCAACATTCTGGTGCGACAGGTGGGAATGCACATCAAGCCGGGTGTGAATGTCGGCATGGGTAAGGATTTTACGCTCTTTGCTCTGGCCGACGGTCACGTTAAGTATGACGTTGTTCATGGGCGTAGGCGCGTGAATGTGGAAGTCACAGGAGGCACCGTCGCATGAAGCCGCAAATTCATCCTCAATGGTATCCCGAAGCCAAGGCCATCTGCGCCTGCGGGGCGGTCTGGACGATAGGGGCTACGGTGCCGGAAATGCACACGGACGTGTGCGCCAAGTGCCATCCTTATTTCACCGGTGAACAGCGTATTGTTGACACCGAAGGACAGGTTGATCGTTTTATGCGTCGGCTTCAGGCGCGCGAAGACGCTCTGCAAGAAGTCGCACAGCGCAAAGCAGCACGTACTTCTCCTGAACTCGACATCACCCAGTTGGGGCTTGGCAAGCGGATAGAAAAACTGCTGCTGGATAATGGCATCGTCAAAGTGGGCGACGTGCTCAACCGCCTGGATGAAAAAGGCGAAGATGGGCTTACCGAAATCAAAGGTTTTGGTCTCAAGGCCCTGGCCGACCTGAAAAAGAGTCTGCGGGGGCGAGGGTACGTCCTGCCGGGCGACGAAGCTGCCGAGTCAATTCCCAACGCTGCATAGATATGAAAACGAGGCAGGGAATATCCCCTGCCTCGTCTACTTTTGTTCTCCGCCGGTTTTCTTCTTTGATCTATAGGCGGTTTGAGCCGCATAGACCGATCAGCTCAGGAGCTTGCCATGCCTAAAGACCCTCATTATGGATGGATTGAAGTTATCTGCGGCAGTATGTTCAGCGGCAAGACTGAAGAACTCATACGTCGTTTGCGTCGGGCGCAAATTGCCCGGCAAAAGATTCAGGTTTTCAAACCCGCCATTGACCTGCGCTACACCGACAAGGCCATCGCCTCCCATAACGGCCTGCAAGAGAACGCCATCCCGGTGAACAACAGCGCGGAGTTACGCGCCCGTCTTGACCCCACTGCCGACGTTGTGGCGATTGATGAGGTGCAGTTTTTCGACGCGGCGATTGTGGATTTGTGCAACACTCTGGCCGATCAAGGCAAACGGGTGATCTGTGCCGGGTTGGATATGGATTTTCGCGGCGTTCCCTTTGGTCCGATTCCGCAACTGCTGGCGATTGCCGAGCGCGTGGACAAGTTGCAGGCCATTTGCGTGGTCTGCGGGGCAGCCGCCAGCCGTACCCAGCGTCTCATCGCCGGCGAGCCGGCCTACTTCGACGACCCCGTTGTCCTGGTCGGCGCCAGCGAGGTCTACGAAGCACGGTGTCGCGCCCATCACCAGGTGCCGCAGCGGCCTGTGCAAGAGGAGATATAACGTGACTGCCACTCTTCCTAATTCCGTCGAGCGTGTGCTGTTAGACGAAGCCACCATTCAGCAGCGTGTCCAACAAATGGCCGATATCATCAGCACCGATTACGCCGGACTGCGCAACGAGGAGTTCTTGCTGGTTGGCGTTTTGAAAGGCTCGTTCATGTTTATGGCGGATCTCGCCCGCCGGCTGACTGTACCGCACCGCGTTGATTTCATCGCGCTTTCCAGCTACGCCGATGGTGCCACGGCGAGCGGCTCGGTACGCATGATTATGGACACGCGCGTCGATGTCGCCGGACGCCATGTCTTGATCGTCGAGGACATTGTCGATACCGGCTACACCTTGCAGTATTTGTATCGCATCTTCGGCGCCCGTCAACCGGCCTCGCTGCGAACGGCAGTTTTGCTCAGCAAGCCTGAACGGCGCAAAGTCGAAACGCCGATTGATTATCTGGGGTTCCAGATTCCCGACGTGTGGGTAGTGGGGTATGGGCTGGATTTCGCCGATCGGTTCCGGACTCTGCCCTACATTGCGATACTCAAATCCAGCGTTTACCAGTAGAAGTGTACTGGTCAACAAGATGTTGGACACGCGGCTCAATTCGTTCCCACCGCTGAGGACACAGAGAAATAGCCTCCATCTCGGTGAACCCGGCGCTCGCGGCGGTAAAAAAACCGCGCTGTGGTGTTCAATATCATCCTGACGAGTACAATTGACCAGTAGAAGCTGTAGATCTTTGGAATCTGATGCAGGAGGTCACGATGTCCATGGTGAACGATGTCGAAACAGTGTTGATCTCGGAGACGCAAATTCAAGAGCGGATCGTCGATCTGGCTGCTGAAATGAACGCCATCTACACCGATGCTGATCTGCCGGTGTTGATCTGTATCCTCAAGGGGGCCTTCATGTTCCTCGCCGATCTGACGCGCCATCTCGCCTTTCGTCACGAGATCGACTTCATGGAAATTTCCAGTTATGGGCGCGGGACGACCAGCAGTGGGGCGGTACGCATTCTGCTGGACCTGGCGGCGGATGTGCAGGGGCGGAACATCGTCGTCGTTGAGGATATTGTGGATACCGGCAACACGTTGACTTACATTCTACGCAACTTCGCGGCCCGCAAGCCTGCCAGTGTGCGAGTCGCCACACTGCTCAGCAAGCCTAGCCGTCGCCAGATCGAGGTGCCGATTGATTTTGTCGGGTTTGAAGTGCCGGATGAATTCGTCATCGGCTATGGCCTCGACTTCGCCGAGCAATATCGGAATCTCCCTTTTATCGGTGCCCTCAAATCTGAAGTCTACCAACAGCCCTGATCACGCCCCCGTCATCCTGGCGAAGATGTTTTGCCACCTTATCTTTGCCGGCGCCCGCCTGCATAGTTCTATGACGAAAATGAAAGGAGTCGAGGTTGTCCCCGGCTCCTTTCTTTCTTAACCATCCCGGCGCTACTCCAGGGTGCAGATCGCACCGGGCTGTTTAATGCGCAAGGCCAGAGTTTCCATCATCCGGAAATGATGTTCCAGATTGGTGGTCTCGACAAAGCCTGTCGCTATGTCCAGTCCCACGGCCAGATCAACGTATTGCACTTGCGCCGCAATGATCAGCACCTTGTCCTCGGCCACGGCCGGCGAGGCGAAGATGCCGCCAGTGGCCTGCTTCTCCAGCAGTTCACTCTCTAGGATGCCGCGCTTGCCGTAGACCCGTTGGAGTTTGGCGTGTAACAGCGGGTGCATAGCGACGGCATACGGCGGGTAGAAGCCCGCAGAGATGAGCATGGCCGTGGCGGAGGCGATGTTGGCCAGCGCCTGCCCCTCTTCATTCCAGTCGCCGAGCGCGAGCGTTTGCCGTCCGGCGGCAGTGAATAGCCCTGGTACGCCCTCGTCCACGTTGCCGTCGAAGATCAGTTTGTCCTCGGCCAGCGCGACCTGTGTCGCGGCCGCCGCGATAGGCGCAGTATCGAAGGGCTGCCCGGTGTTCATCAATTCCAGGTCTTTGGCCGTGATGATGAAGTCCTTCATCAGCGTGCTTAACGGGAGCTGCCGACTCACCGTGGCGCGCACCGGTTCGGCCTCCTGGCTGTTGTAGGTGTAAAGGGGAACGGTGTAAGCGCCGAATCCCAATGGCCCGTACAGGTCGAGAATCTGCCGCCCCACCACCATGCGGTTGACGACTTCATTAACGGTGGCATCGATCAACCGCCATTGTTCAGCGGTGAGCGGAGCATCGTGACGCATCAGAATGTTCTCCATAGGTTATCTCCTCGTATAAAATAGTCTGATAGTCATTCATCCAATAGTCCGGGGATCATTTTCATGACCGGGGCTATACCGAAGGTCCGGTTACACTCCTTTTACGCTTTGCGTTTTAATGTCCCCACGGTCCACACCCTGGTGGACGGTGACGCGGCCGGGGCTACAAGCGGCTTCAGGCGCTTGAGCAGTCGACCAAAGAGATTCTCGTGATACAACTCCTGTCCGCGTGCATCGTCGACGACGCTCTTGATGCCGGGATCCACCATCTGCGTGAGAAATTGCCCGTACATGGTGGCAGTTTCATTCTCAAGCTGGATGTCGGCTTCCAGCATCGCCTGGGGGTCGGCGGGCAGGGTCAGCGGATGATGGGTGAGGGGCATTTCTGCGCCGCCGCCCGCCAGAGCCTCACCAAACCAACCCATGTGCTGCATTTCATTGATGGCCTGCGTCATCAATTGACTGGAGATTTCCTCGTCTTTGTCCAGCGTCAAAAACGAGTGGACGAGATATTGCAGGACCGCCGCGTATTCGTGGTTCACGCCCCAGTTAAGCGCTTCCTGATCGACGGCAGCCAGCGCCGGCGCCGGTTCTACAGTCGGTTCTGTCGACACGGGTGCCTGCTGTAGAGCGAGGGTAGTTTTGTCGACGAAGTGGGTGAAATCACCGTGGTGACGGCGTTCGTCGGCGAGGATATGCTCGATGTCGGTCAGCAGGTCGGGATCGGCAATCCGCGTGAGGTAGCTTTCGTACATGGCGATGGCGCGCTCTTCTGCCGCAACATCGCGCTGCATCCATTCCGGGGCATTCGCTCCGCTCAGGTCGGTAAAACCGCGCTGTGTGGTCGGCTGACCGCCCAGATGCACAATCCAACGCGACAGAATCCAGAGGTGTCGCATCTCTTCGCGGGCAATGGCCTCGATTTCACAGGCCAGTTCGCCCTCGCCCATCTTATAGGCATGCCGCAAATACTGGATCACGGCTGCATGCTCATCTTCCACTGCTGCCTTGAGCATGGGGATGACATCGCGCGAATCTTCGCCCTCATGGATCATTGATGGCATAGTAACCTCCTTGTCAATAGCCCCAGAGTTCACCGAGAAAAACACACCTTACCGCAGGTGCGGCTACACTTCTTAAAGAAGAAAACGGCAGACAGTAGACGGGACGCCATTCTTGGTCTACTGTCTACCGTTGCTTACCGTACCATCTACTCGACCTTCAGCTCATGGCTGTTTTCCCACAATCCGTGGATGTTGCAGAGCGCGGTGGCGATCAGCGTGCCCGCTCCCTTGACCGTAACCGAGCATTCTGTTACGGGATGGGTCCACACGGGGCCGGAATCTGCCCCCTGGACTGCCGCTCCGTGCGCCACGAAATCGAAGTGTCCCACCTGATAGATGAACTTGTCGCCTTCGGGCTTGAAATACAGCTCGATCCAGTTGATGTGGTGCGCGGTGGTGTTGGGGTGCGGGATTTCCTTGCCGATGCTGAGCTTCACCGTAAACGGTTCACCCGCTGTGACGACATCCGGGGCCTCGATAACAGGCGCGTGCTTTTCCTTCTTCCAATCTGCCGTCTGAATGTTGTCGCCGAGTTTCATAGTTATGCCTCCTTTATATTTGTTGAACGATCAACAATGAACTCTGCCGCATGATGGGTGCTGCTTCTAGCGGTACAACCCTAGTCTATACCGACCATGCAGAAATGCAAGCTGAACACAGTTATTCCCAATATGCAAAAGTGCATAGCACTTTGTATTTCACAAAGACACGATATAATTGCTGAACCGCTTCGGAAAATTGTTCGCCAGCGGGTTCTACCTTACAATCGTGCAGTATATCTTTGACCACAAGGAGAGGATTTTATGGATCGTACACTGTTGAGAAGCCTGTCATGCGTACTTCTTGGGATCATAGTGACATTGGCCGGATGCCAGAACGCGACGCCGGCAGCTACACCGGAACCATCGCCGACATCAACACCCACGCCGGTTCCAACCTGCACACCCTATCCCACCTACACGCCCTATCCGACTTATACCCCTGCCCCCACTTATACCCCGTTCCCCACGTGGACGCCTCAACCGACGGCAACATTCACGCCTGAACCTACCGCTACCGAAACACCTCAACCGACGGCGACATCCTTACCCAGGCCGACGACGGTTCCTGCGACAAAGGTTCCGCCAACTCCAGCAGGCAAAAGTGTGGCTGACATCGTTGAAACGATGCGCACGACCCGGCAGTGGGTGGAATCGTTAGGAAATATGATCAACGCAGCGATGGGATCGGGGTATATCAACTGCCAGGACTGGGTCAATACGGTGCTCCGTATCGACGCCGCATCGCAAATCGATGTTTCAGGAAACAACGAGCAAGTCCAAGGCGCTTATCAGGAATATCGCCGGGGAATCGCGATATTGATGGATGGGGTTGCTCCCATGACCGAAAACTGTACAAAGTTCCTGACGGGGCAGGAGACTAAGGGTGATATCGGGTTCCAACAGTGGGGAACCGCGCGGATCAAAGTGGACGAGGCTTTGCCCTACATCGACAGGGCCATTGCCGCGTTGTCGCAATGAGATCCCCGACGCACAAGAGGCCGTCGGTGAAGGGCCGTTCACGCCTCGCGCCTGGCAGCGACGCGGGCTAAAATTCGGGCGACGGCCGGCTCAACCAGAGCCGCCGTCTCCGGCGAAAGCCCTTCACCGAAGTCAAAATCATATCCCTGGACGGAGAGCAGCCAGGCCTCCGGCGCTGTTCCATACATCTGCTGCGCCAACGCCAGAAGGGTCGAAGGGTGCGTTTGGTGGTAGACGAACGGTGTGTGGTACGAGACATCCAGACGTTCTTCGTGAAGCGGCTCTATCTCGTTGCCGCCGACGTGGGCATCCACAAAAATGACCATGGCATAATCTTTGACGGTCTCGGCCAGTTCCGGCACCAGTTGATGCAACACCACCCCATCCACCGCATGTCCCAGAGCCTCAAAACCGTCGTCCAGGTCATCCAACAGGGCACGTCCCCAACGCGCCAAAAGCGTGTTGATGATCACCCGCGCTACGCCATCGTCCCGCCGGTAGAGATTGCCGAATCCGACGATTAAAGTACGATCCTCATTCCCTTCCATAAAAACATTGTACCACAAATAGACGGTGGCAGGTTGGGCAGGATAATAGGAGTCGGTTGGATCCTAACGACTACGGGTCGTTACTACGGCAATACCTTCGTAGATACCTTCGTAGTAGCGACTTCAGTCGCTTCTTTACACTTGAGAAGTCTCATTATAGAATAGAGAAAATACGAACGACTAAAGTCGTTACTACGGGTCGTTACTACGGCGATACCTTCATAGATACCTTCGTAGTAGCGACTTCAGTCGCTTCTTTACAATAGAGAAAATACGAACGACTAAAGTCGTTACTACGGGTCGTTACTACGGCGATACCTTCATAGATACCTTCGTAGTAGCGACTTCAGTCGCTTCTTTACAATAGAGAAAATACGAACGACTAAAGTCGTTACTACGGGTCGTTACTACGACGATACCTTCATAGATACCTTCGTAGTAGCGACTTCAGTCGCTTTTTCATACTTGGAAGGGCCCTTATGCCTTACGAATATCGCACCATGACGCCTGAGGAACGCGCGGCCGTCGTCGCATACCGGCGCAGTAAAGGTTACCCCCTGCACTCTCCACCACACCCTTATCGTGAGGGCGGCTGGTATATCATCACCGCCGCCAATTATGAACATAACCCCATCCTACAACCCGCAGAACGGCGCACTGCCTTTGAGGATCAACTTCTCATAACGTTAAACGCCATCGGTGAAGTGGGCGCGTGGGTCATTTTGCCGAATCACTATCATGTTCTAACGATGGTCGAATCTCTCGATGTCCTATCCGCAGCTCTTAAACAACTCCACGGGACAACCGCACGGACCTGGAATCTGGAAGACGCACTCACCGGGCAGCGCCGCGTGTGGTACAAGTTCTACGACCGCTGGGTTCGCAACGAAGCCCATTACTATCGTGCCCTTAACTACATCCACTATAACGCTGTCAAGCATCGTTATGCAGAAACGCCTTATGATTGGCCCTGGTCTAGCGTGACGCGTTATGTGGAGGCTTTTGATCGCGAATGGCTGCGGGTGCAATGGAAAGCGTATCCTCCACCTACCAGTGACTTCGGTGATGTTCCGTAGGGTGTGAACTGGAGTGAGGATTGGGAGTCGTTCTGAAGAAACGACTAAAGTCGTTACTACATTGTCGTTACTACGTTGTCGTTGCTACATTGTCGTTACTACATTGTCGTTACTACATTGTCGTTACTACATTGTCGTTACTACATTGTCGTTACTACATTGTCGTTACTACATTGTCGTTACTACATTGCCGTTACTACATTGCCGTTACTACATTGTCGTTACTACATTGTCGTTACTACATTGTCGTTACTACATTGTCGTTACTACATTGCCGTTACTACATTGTTGTTACTACATTGTCGCCGTCGTTACCACCCTCGCAAACAACCGCGCCCGCAGGCCAGACCTGCGGGCGCGGTGTTTGAAGTTAGGTGCAGCCTAATCCCGTTCCAGTGTGTCCAGCACCGTCCCGTCCGGCGCGATCAACTCGATGCGGAGTGGCATCTGGCCTATCGCGTGGGTCGAGCAGGAGAGGCAGGGGTCGTGGGCGCGGATGGCGGCCTCGACGCGGTTGAGCATCCCCTCGGTGAGTTTCGTGCCGTCGACATAGCGCCTGGCGACCATGTTGACCGAGTGGTTCATCGCCCAGGCGTTGCCCGCCGTGGCAACGATCATGTTGACTTTGGTGATGACGCCCTGATCGTTGGTCCAATAGTGGTGGAAGAGCGTGCCGCGTGGCGCTTCCAGAACGCCGACGCCCTCGCCGGTGATCGTCCCCGACGGGTTGACGACATCCGTGTTCAGAATGTCAGGGTCGTCCATCAACTCCCGTACATGCTCCAGGGCGTACAGTGTTTCAATCAGACGGGCATAATGGTAGTACAGCGTCCCTTCTACCGGCTTGCCGCCGTTGAGCGATTTCCAGATCAGCATTTCGCTCTGCGCCATCGGCGTGCTGATGTGGCTGGCGGTGTTCAAGCGTCCCAAAGGCCCGACGCGGTAGATGCCCTTCTCGTAACCCCGTTTTTTGTAGAACGGCGCTTTGAGGTAGGTGTAGGGATTGACATGTTCGCCGATATAGTCCAGGTAGTGGTGGGGATCGAACTCCTCCAGGAGCATGCCATCGGAATCCACCATACGTAGTTGCCCGTCATAGAGTTCCAACGCGCCATCGTCTTGTACCAGGCCCATATAGGCGGAGGGGAACGTGGCGAACTCGGCCAGCATCGGCGCGTTGTTTTGCATCCACCCTTTGAAGAATTCCAGCCCTACCACCGTCGTCGCGATGTGATCATCCAGTTGGCCGAGAATCCAGTCGCGGTCGGCCGGCTTGAGCGGTTGCGTCACGCCGCCGGGCACCGCATAGATGGGGTGCACGCGACGTTCACCCAGCCGGCGGATGATCTCCTGGCCGAAGGCGCGCAGTTTGACGGCCTTGACGGCCAGATCGGCGTTGGCCTGGACGATGCCGCCCACGTGGCGTATGGCCGGGTCGGCATCGAAACCGAGGAAGAAATCCGGCCCCGCCAGCTCGAAGAAGTGCATCCCGTGAGACTGGATGATTTGCCCCATGTGCATCAGCTCGCGGAGTTTGTGCGCAGTGGGGGTCGGCGTGGTGCCGGCGATCACGTCGCAGGCTTTGGCGGAAGCCAGGTGATGGCTCACCGGACATATACCGCAGGTGCGCGGCGTGATCTGGGGCATTTCGTAGAACATCCGCCCTTCGCTGAACTTCTCGAAGCCGCGGAACTGCTCCACGTGAAAGTATGAGTCTTGCACTTTACCCGCCTCATCCACATAGATCGTAATCTTGGCGTGCCCTTCGATGCGGGTCACCGGAGAAATGGTTATTTTTTGTGTCATGATGCTTACCTCCCGTAATTTCCCACTCTACCCGTCCATACCATACTTGAGGACTTTGCCCTCCAGCTTGGGCGTGCGTCCTGCCAGTAACTCGGTCAAAACGAACCAGATGGCGTCGGCAGAGGGGGGGCATCCCGGCAGGAAGACATCAACGGGGACAACGTCGCCCACACCCACCACTTTATCGGTCAGGGGGGTCAGGTCCTCGTGCTGCGGAATCTCGCCATCGACGGTGCTCTCCGTCTCAATGTAACCACGTCGCAGCACTTCCTCCTTGCTGAAGAAGTTGCGCATGGTGCAGATGCCGCCCGTCACGGCGCAATCGCCCATCGCAATCAAGGTTTTGCAGCGCGAGCGCATCAGTTTGGCTTCTTCCTCTTCCTCTTCATTGCCGATGCCGCCGGACAGAATGCCCACGTCGACGCCGGACTGCGGCGGATGCTTCAAATCGGTGATGGGCGTGGAGCTTAACTCGACGTGCTTGAGCAGCTCGACAATCCGTTCATCAATGTCCAGGAAGGACATTTCACAACCTGCACATGCCTCCAACCATTGCATAGCCACGGTAACTTTACCCATAGTTTGCTCCTTGCAACGTAAAACGTGATGCGTAAAACGTGATAGGTGAATCGTGAGGCGGGATGACTGCTCCCGTATCACGGTTCACGGTTCACGTTACAGCATTTTCGCCAGTTTGACCAGCACCTCGGCTTCGTCTCTCACCATCTCCGGCTTCGCCAGCGCGGGATGCAGGGGGAAGACTTTGCCTTCGAGGTTGGTCACGTGGCCCGTCTGTTCGCACCAGATCGGCGACGGCAGCACCACATCCGCCTGCTCGACGAGAGGCGATTGGTAGCTCGCCTGCACGATGGTGAAGGCCGCCTGCAACTTCGCGGCCAGTCCCTCATCCTCTGCCTGCTCGCCCAGCAGGACGAACTGCGTCGCGGCGCCGTTCGGCGAGAGCGGCTTCAACCCGGCGGCCCTGGCCCCCGCGCCGTTGCGGGCGGGGCTCAGCGCCAGATAGAACAGCTTATCCGCCAGCGGTTTGAGCGCGGTGATGGCCTTGGGCTTGATGCCGACGCTGTAGACGAGCACGACCTTCTTCGCCCCGGCAGCGGCCTCGGCTACCTTCGCCGCATCGGCGTAAGAGACGGTCATCGTGGCGCGCTCGCTGAGCTTGTTCTCACCCTCACCGATGACGGCTACTGTCGCGCCCTTGTCCGCAGCGCGATGGACGAAGTAGCCGATCACGCGCTGGTAATCCAACGGCTGCGCCCCGGCGACGATGATGAAGTCGGCATCCAGGATGTCGCTCACGGCCGCCGCTGTGCCATAGCCCAACGTCGGTGCGACCGGCTCCAGGGTGCCGGCCTTGCCGCCGGCCTTTGCCAACAGTTGGGCGAAAGCCGCCAGCGCTTCGTTCGTCGTCGCGCACAAAGCCAGACCTTCGACATGGCCGGCCTTGAGCTTGCCCGCCGTCGTCTCCAATGCCTCGTCCCAACTCACCTCGACCAGCTTGCCGTCCTTGCGGACCAGCGGCTTGGTGAGGCGCTTGCGGTTGTCGTACAGCGGCGCGAAACGTCCATCGACGCACAACAGCCCCCCGTTGGGATCGGAGTCCCACACGCCGTCGACGCGCAGGAGGCGGCTGTAGCGTGTGACCACGTCCAACGTACAGCCGACACTGCACTGCATACACGTCGTCTGCACGTGGGTGACGTCCTTCTCGCGGCCACCGTAGGCGCTGTGTGCATCGATCAACGCGCCGGTAGGGCACACCTGGAGACAGGTGCCGCACTCGACGCAGGTGGACTCGCCAAACGGGACGTTGAGGTCCGCCATTACCATCGACTCGGCGCCGCGTCCGCGTAAATTGAGCGTATGGTTCGCCGCGATCTCGGCGCAGGCCCGGATACAGCGAGAGCAAAGGATGCAGCGGTTTTGATCCATGATGAAGTATTTGCGCGAGGCATCGACCGCCAACTTTTCATACGGCCGAGGATAGGTGAAGTGATCCAGACCGTAGCGATAGGCTGCATCCTGCAACTCGCAGTTGCCGCTCATCTGGCAGAACATGCAATAGTGGTTGCGTTCGGAGAAGAGCAGTTCCAACACGAACTTGCGCACCTCCACCGCATCCGGGGTGTCCGTCTGCACTTCCATCCCTTCGGCCACCGGCGTCGTGCAGGAAGATTGTAGCCCGCGCATTCCCTTGACCTCGACCAGGCACATCCGGCATGCCCCCCATGTCGACAATGCAGGGTGGTAGCAGAGCACGGGGATGTCAATATCGGCTGTCATAGCAGCTTCCAGAATCGTCTGCCCACTTTGGGCCACGACGTCTTTTCCATTGATTTTGAGATGCACCTCACTCATAAGTGCCTTGCCTCCTTTTTCTAATCTCTAATCTCTAATTTTCTAGCTCCCCACCTTCGCTTCAAATTCCTCACGGAAGTATTGCAATCCGGTGAGGATGGGGACCGGGGCGGCCTGCCCCAGGCCGCAAAACGAAGCGGAGCGCACGTAGTTAGCCACTTCTTCCAGACGGGCCAGGTCCGCTTTTTTGGCGTACCCACCCTTCAGGCGTTGCAACGCCTCCAACATTTGTCGCGTGCCGACCCGACACGGCGTACATTTGCCGCACGATTCGGTCTTGAAGAAACGCACCAGCACGTAGGCCAAATCCACAATGTCGGTATCCTCATCGGCGATGAGAAGCGCGCCGCTGCCCAACCCAGCGCCTCTTTCGGCCATGGACGCGAAGTCCATCGGCACGTCCAGCAGGTCGGCGGGGATAATCGTGCCGGAGGAACCGCCCGTCTGGGCGCATTTGAACGCTTTTCCGTTCTTCATACCGCCGCCGTAGATTTCGATGACTTCGTGCAGGGTCGTGCCCATCGGCGTTTCGATGAGGCCGGTGACGTTGACGTCGCCCAGCATCGTGTAGACTTTAGTGCCGGGACTGCGCTTCGTGCCGATGCCGCGATACCACTCTGCGCCGTTCAAGAGGATCGGCGCGACGTTGGCCAGCGTCTCGACGTTATTGACGACGGTCGGCATGCCGTGATAGCCGTAGACGGTCGGATACGGCGGGCGAATCCGCGGCACGCCGCGCTTGCCTTCCATGCTTTCCAGCAGTGCCGTTTCCTCGCCGCAGATGTAGGCGCCGGCGCCGGCGTGAAGGTGGATATGGAAGGAGAAGCCACTGCCGAGGATGTTATCGCCCAGCAAGTTCAGCTCTTCGGCCTGTTGGATGGCGCGATGCAGAATGTCCTTCGCCATCACGTATTCGCCGCGAATGTAGATCCAGCCTTCGTGAGCGCCGACGGCATAGCCGGCCAACGCCATCCCTTCCAAAACCGCATGGGGATCGCCCTCCAGGATATGGCGGTCCTTGAAGGTCCCCGGTTCGGATTCGTCGGCGTTGCACACAATGTACTTCACGCTCTCAGGCCGTGTGGCGACGAACGACCATTTCAGCCCGGTGGGAAAACCGGCGCCACCGCGTCCTTGCAGATTGGAACTTTTGACGGTGTTCAGGACCTCGGCGGGCGTCATCTTTTCGAGCGCCCGCCCCAGCGCGAAGTACCCATCCTGGGCGATGTAGTCTTCGATGCTGTAGGGATCGATCACCCCGACACGTCTAAGAACGATGCGCTGTTGGCCGTAGAGCACATCGCTGACGGCGGGCAAAGCTACTACGCTTTCAGGGGACACCTCCGACGGCGCCACCAATTTCTGCGCTACCCGCCCTTTGTAAAGGTGTTCTTCAACGATGAACGCGCCATCTTGCGGCGTGACCGGCCCGTAGACCGTGCCTTCGGGATAAACGATGACCGCGGGCAATATGTCGGTCCGCGTCACCTGTCCCGTGTAGCCCACCTGAACCTCATCCTCCAAACCATAGAACGACAGCTCGGCCTCGAGGGCTAATTTCGTCTCTTCTGCTCCCCGCGAGAGACTGAGCGGATCACCGGACACCAAAACAGTAGCACGGATCATGCGGCACCTCCTACACCATCGGCTTCACGATAGCGCGCCAGGATTTCATGGACTTTGTCCGTGGTCAGGTTCCCATAAATGTCATCGTCGATCATCATCACGGGACCGACGGCGCAAGCGCCGATGCAGCTTGTCGGCAGCAGAGACCATTGCCCGTCCAACGTCGTCTCGCCAAAGGGGACGCCGACCTCGCGTTCCAACGTCTCCCAGATTTCGCGCCCCCCGGCTACGTGACATGGCGCATCCTCGCAAAAGCGAATGACGTGCTTCCCCAGGGGTTTCAAGCTGATCAGGCTGTAGAAACTGGCGACGCTGTACACTGTGCTGAGGGGAAGTCGCATCCGCTGCGCAATGGCCGTGAGGCTTTCGCGGCTCAGATAGCCTTGATACTGATTCATGTCGCGTAAAATTTCGACCAGGGCTTCTGGACTGTCTCCGTATCGTTCGATAAATTTTTCCACGCTCGCTGTAACGCCCTTTTCCATAAGCACCTCTTTCATGGGTCAGTGACCGGCGCTTGACCGCCGGCAGGCAGCACGCCCGCCGGCAGCCAATCACGCCTAATAGATACTAATCGCATTCACCGGGCAGACTTGCTTGCAGATGCCGCAGCGAATGCAAACATTGGGGTCGATGACATGTTTCTCCTTGGGTTTGCCGGCAATGGCGTTGACCGGGCAGTTGCGTGCACAGCGCGTGCAGCCGATGCACAGGTCGGGATCGACTTTGTACTCGATGAGAGCGCGGCAGACCTTCGCCGGGCATTTCTTCTCGTAGATATGCGCCTCGTATTCGGCGCGGAAGTGCTCGATAGTGCTGAGGACGGGATTGGGCGCCCCCTTTCCCAGCCCACACAACGCTCCATTCGACGTGGATCTGCCCAGCGTCTGGAGCATCTCGATATCGCCGGGTTTGCCCCGTCCTGCACAAATGTTATTCAGAATATCCAACATGCGACGGGTGCCGACGCGACAGGGCACGCATTTGCCACAGGATTCCTCTTGGGCAAAATCCATGAAGAAGCGGGCGATGTCGACCATGCAGGTGTCTTCATCCATCACCACGAAACCGCCCGATCCCATGATCGAGCCGACCGATGCCAGCGATTCGTAATCTATCGGCATATCCAGGTATTTGGTCGGGATGCAGCCGCCCATCGGCCCGCCGGTTTGTACGGCCTTGAACTTCTTGTCGTTGAGAATGCCGCCGCCGATGTCGTAGACGATCTCCCGCAGCGTCACGCCCAACGGTACCTCGATCAGGCCGGTGCGCTTGACCTTGCCGGCAATGGCGAAGGTCTTGGTGCCCTTACTCTTTTCGGTCCCCATCGAGGCAAACCACGCGCCGCCTTTGAGCAGGATTTGCGGGACGTTGGCATAGGTTTCGACGTTGTTGATGTTCGTCGGGCGCTGCCAGAGGCCCGCCACGGCGGGGAACGGTGGACGGGTGCTGGGCATGCCCCGTTGGCCTTCGATGGAACGCATCAGGGCCGTCTCTTCGCCGCAGACGAAGGCGCCTGCGCCCATGCGGATTTCGAGATCGAAGTCGAAGCCGGAGCCGAAGATGTTCTTCCCCAGGAAGCCGTACTCCCGCGCCTGTTGCAGTGCCACGCGCAGGGTGCGAATGGCAATCGGATATTCGGCGCGGACGTAGAAATAGCCTTGTTCGGCCCCGATCACGTAAGCGGCGATGATCATCCCTTCGATGACGGCGTGCGGATCGCCTTCCAGCACGCTACGGTTCATAAACGCGCCGGGATCGCCTTCGTCACCGTTGCAAATGATGTATTTGGGATGGGTGGGGCTGTTGCGGGCGAACGTCCACTTGAGATGGGTGGGAAAGCCGGCGCCGCCGCGCCCGCGCAGGCCGGATGTTTTCATCACGTCGAGCACTTGCTCCGGCGTCATGGTGGTCAACACCTTGGCCAGAGCCGCGTAACCGTCCTCGGCAATGTAGTCCTCGATGTCGAAGGGATTGATCTTGCCAACGTTGCGCAATACCACGCGCACCTCTTTGGGCGCGGGCGGCGGCAGCGGCGTGACTTTCGGTTCGGCCTGCGTGAGGGCCAGCACCGGGCGACCTTTCAGCAGATGTTCTTCGGTGATGCGGACGGCATCCTCCGGCGTCAGGTTGACGTAGCGCACGCTGTCGGGGTAGACGATGGCCTCGACGCCCTGGGCGCTCGTGCTCACGCTGGAAGTCATCCATACCTGTACTTCATCGCGCAAGGCCACATCCTGAAGGGCCTCCAGGAACGCTTTGTAGACGGCCTCGGCGCCGGCGGCGTCACGGTTGATTAGAATGTTGGCGCGATAAGCCATAGTTCCTCCTCAACGAACCAACCAGTCGGCGACAACTTCGCCGCCCAGAATATGTTTCTCGATCAGGGTTGGCACCCGGCTGGCGTCGATGTTGCCATAGGTGACGAGTTCGCCTTCCCCCACCTGCACCTGGACGACCGGCTCGTAGGTGCTCATCCCCGCACTGCCGGTCTGTGTGACCACAACATCGCCGATGCCGCGTTTTTCCAGTTCACGCAAAATGGCCGTCATCGTGTCACGGGCGCCGACGGCGATACCGGTCGTCCCCATCGCGACGATGATACGCGCGCGCGCGCCTTCGCCGGCCAGCTTGCGGCGTTGCAATGCGCGTTCTTTGATTTTTTGTAGTTCTTCGAGACTTTTCACAATGACCTCCTTCAATAATTCGTCTGATAGTCTTTAGTCTTGTAGTCGCAGTAGATCACAAAAATGCTCCGAGGGGATCACCAGATCCCCGTTCTGGTCTGGATCTGGCGATCCAGACCAAGCGAAGTGATTAAGAAAGGTTAAGTTATTTCCCCTTGTAACGCTGTTATCCCTTCGTGCAGACTCTTGTGGAGGAAAGCCAGCACCTCCGGGTCGGAGAAGGGGATGTCGTCACCCAGGATGGCGCGGATTTCGCGGGTGTCCAGGGTGAACTCACGGTCGTCCACGCGATGGTGATAGATCACGTCCACGCCGGTGAAGCCCACGATCATCCCTAGCAGTGTTCCCGCCAGGTCGCCCAGCGGCGGGCGGTCGATATGGCTACGGCGGAAGGTGGCTTCTGTGGTGGTTCCCACACCTGGCTCAGACGTGATGGCGAAGCTCCCGCCGCACATTTCCGCCGCCTGCTTGAAGAAGGGGATGCCCAGGCCGACATTGCGGGTAGTGCGGGTGGTGAACCAGGGGTCTTCCACCTTCGTCAGGGTTTCGGAATCCATTCCGCTGCCGTTATCTTGAACGACGATGCGCAGGGTATCGGCGACTGTGTCTTCTTCGATGGTAACGTGCACTAACGTTGCACCGGCTTTGACGCCATTCTCAGCGATATCGAGAATATGCTGAGAGAGATCGCGGAAGATGGTCATTCGTACTTGCGCAGAACTTTGGCGACGTCCTGAGGGTTGATCCGCCCGGTGACGTCGCTGTCGATCATCACCACCGGCGCTTGTGAGCACGCCCCCACGCAACGGCAGATTTCCAGCGTGAAGCGGTTATCGGGCGTGGTCTCGCCGATTTTGACGCCCAATACCTGCTGGAATTTTTCTACCACCGTCGATCCGCCACGCACATAGCAGGCCGTCCCCAGGCAGATGTTGATCTTGTGGCGACCAATCGGCTGCATGCGGAAAGAAGAGTAAAAGGTCAGCACGCCATACAGGTGGCTGAGGGGCACCCGTAATTCACGGGAGAGATACCGCTGCATTTCCAAAGAGACAAAACCGAGTTTTTCCTGCACCAACGTCAGGACCAGCATCGTCGCCCCGGGCTTGTCTTTGTTTTCGGCGAGGATTTCATCTAAAACGAGTTTATGTTCAGGGGCTAAATTGACAGACTGAGAAGATGAATTGACAGCTACGCTCATTATATTTTCACCTCAATCATAGGATGCAAGGAAGTACGCTCAAGTATCCATAGATAAGTATACCGCAAAGTCACGATAGGCCAAATGCCATGCCTGGGCCTACGGTAGCGCGGTCTGGAGACCGGCCACAGCCATTCAGGGCCTGCTCGGGCCGGTCTCCGACCGTGCCCGCCCAGACTTCTTTTCCGTATACCCTGCCCTCGAACTGCACGCCCCATCTACGGGACATAAAATCCCTGTCCGGCCCCCTGTCGCAGCGCCGACCGCAGCGTTGATACCGATGGTGTCGCCCCTAGCCGGAATACCGTGCGCGTATTGCCGATCCAATCCAGAAAGTGAGCATCGGAAGCAGAGATGATAGGAATATCGCGCAGCGAAGGATACTGGATGTAGGCCTGGCTGGGACGCAGGTTATGCGAAACTTCGGCGGCGTCGGCCTCCAGCTCAGGCGGCCAGAATCCCAGGACATACATCAGACCGTAGACGTCGCGTTCCACGTGAGCGGGGATCACCAGGCCGCCCAGGGCATGGACAGCGCGCGCCGCCTCTTCGATCCCCACCCGGGCCGGCGCCTTGCGCATCCGTGTATCCTCCGCCACAAATTCTCCGGCGGCATTGACCAAGAACTGCGGACCGAAATGTTCGGCGTCGTTGTTCAGCGGCAAAAGCCAACCGTCCACCTGTGTCTGCCACGTTTGTGCTTGCTCCAGCGTATCGAAGAGGCACAGCACATCCACTTCTTCCTGGGTGAGCAACTCCATCCCCGGCAGGACGACTAACTCGGTCTCCGCGGCGGCTTCCATCACCGCCGCGACGTTGCCGGTGGCGTTGTGATCGGTGATGGCGATGGCGTGCAGACCCTTGTAAAGCGCCTCCTCGACGATCAACGGCGGAATCATCTCCACTTCGGCGCAGGCCGACAGAACGGTGTGAATGTGCAGGTCAACGTGATATTCGCGCATCCTCACCTCTTGGGGACACGCTCCGCGCGTTAGAGACCGAGCGCGGCCAGTTGTTTGACCGTTTCGTAGATGGGCAGCGGACTGGAGAGCATCACCACGCCTTGCTGTGCGGCCTTTTCCAGCGTGGGGGGGGGCACCACGGCGCCCTCGGCCACGACAATGCCGGCGATTTCCTTGAGCGCGGCCACGGCAACGATGTTGACGTGGGTTTGCAGTGTCACCCATACATCGTGAGGCTTCGCGCCGGCAATCACACAGCTCAACAAGTCGGCTACGTAGCCGCCGGTGACGTCAGTCTGCAGGTTCTCTGCGCCGACCAACACCGTCAATCCCAACTTTTCCACCATCTCGCCGATCTGCATATTCTGACTCCTTGGAAAACGTTGGAATGTTCCAACGTCTCAATGGCCGGCCTCACTGCTCTTGGCTTCGGCGGGGGAAACGCGGAAGATCATCTGCAAGCGGGTACCGATCCCCACAGCCGACCAGATGTTCATATCGTCGGTGCAACGTTCGATGTTCACCAATCCCATGCCGGCGCCAAAGCCCATCTCGCGTATTTCCGCCGTCGCCGTAGAAAACCCCGGCTGGCGTGCTAATTCTACATCGGGGATGCCGGGGCCCGCATCCTCCGCCAAGACACTGATCTCGTTGGGTTTGACGTCGGCGGTGATAGTGCCGCCGTTGTCGGTGTGGATGACGAGATTGATTTCCGCCTCGTAGGTGGCGATAGCTACCCGCCGCGCCAGCATCGGGGAGGCGCCAATCCGCAAAAGCGCCTGCTTGATCTTGGCAGAAGCGTTGCCGCCGCCGGCGAAATCGCGACGTTTCACGTGATACCGCAAGACCAGACTCGTAGAATCGGATTCCAGCGCCTGGAAGAAATACTCAGGACGTTCCTGGATACGCTCGGCCTCGCTGTAAACCTCCTGGAGGGCGTCTAACAGCGCTTCAATAATGTCGCCACGGGTGATAATGCCGACCAGTTTGTCCTGCGTGTCGAGCACCGGCATCCGCCCGATTTTCGTGGCCTCAAAGCGCCGCACGGCTTCCATCACCGGCTCGTTGGCGTGCGCCACGATTAAATTTTGGCTGGTCATAAAATTCCGCACCGGGCTGGTCAATTGGCCGTATTCCAGCGCGTGGATCAGATCTTCGATGCTCACAATGCCGACCAGCGCGCCGTCTTCGACGACCGGGACGCCCGAAATGTGATGATCGCGCATCAATTCCTTCAACTCGCTCATCAGGTTATCCGGGGTGACGGTAAACAACGCGGTCGTCATCACCCTCCCAACCCGTATCTCCCGGATCAGTTCGTGGACTTTTCCGAGGCCACCGTCTCCGCCCAGGAGACTGAGAAGGGTGAAGCGGTTTTTCATCGTTGACGAACAATGGGGAGCTTGCCGAGTCCACGCAAGCCTGCCTGGTACAGCAAGCCGGCGGTCTCGAACATGGTATAAGCCGATAAAACCACCGCGATCCCCAATTCCTCGGCCAGCGCCAACGTCTCCGGTGAGGGATACTTGCCGCGCACAAACACGACAATCGGCGCTTCGGCCATGTCCGCCGTGCGCACAGACTGGGGATTTGTCAGTCCGGTGATCAACAGCATATTAGGTTTGACGAACATCAGCACATCACTCATCAAATCTGAGCAACATGCACTGTGAATATCCATATCCACAGGCGCATCCACCAACAATTCCCCGTCGACAACGTCGATGATTTCTTTCAGATTCATAAGTTTTCCATTCCTTTTTCCTCGCCCCCTAGGAGGTGATGTTCGTTCCCTAATGCTGCTAGAGCCAGAAGCATTATACTGCGTAAAACGTAAAACGTGAAACGTGCCGAAGCATGAGTGGGGTATGCCCACCGTAGGCCCAGGCGTGGGCGGGCACGGTCAGAGACCGGCCCGAGCACTTCCCCATCATTGGCACTGTACCCGCATGAGAACTTGTCATCTCCATCATCTGACCTATAATGAACCCTGCTTATCATCTATCGAGTGAGGTCAACGATGGTAAAATTTACCCGTCCCACCGGCACCCAGGACATTCTGCCGGAGGAGCAGCCTTATTGGGACCATGTCCTGGCTTGTGTAGCCGCCGTTGCACGCGACTATGGGTTCGCGCGCATCGATATTCCTATCTTTGAGACGACCGAGGTTTTCGCCCGCGGTGTCGGCGCGGGAACCGACATTGTCGATAAAGAAATGTACTCTTTCAAAGACAAGGGCGGCAACGACATCACTTTGCGTCCCGAGTTCACGGCCGGCGTGATGCGCGCTTACATCGAAAACGGCATGCATGTCCTCCCCAAACCGATCAAGTTGTACAGCACCGGGCCGGTCTTTCGTTACGAGCGACCCCAGGCCGGGCGCTACCGCCAGTTGTATCAGTTCAACGCCGAGATTATCGGCGAGCAGAACCCCCTGGCCGATCTTGAAATCATGCTGATCGCCTGGGACATCTACGCCAAACTGGAGTTCGCAAACCTGTCTTTCCAGTTGAACACGACCGGCTGCCCTGTGTGTCGCCCCGGATACATCGAACACTTACGCGCTCACTATCGCACGCACTATAGCCAGATCTGTGACGACTGTAAACTGCGCCTTGACAAGAATCCGTTGCGCGTGCTGGACTGCAAGCGGGAACAGTGTCAGCCGGTGATCGCCGCTGCGCCCAAGATAAGCGACTATGTCTGCGACGACTGCGCTACCCACTTCGCCGACCTGCGCACGTACCTGGACGATCTGGGTAAGCCGTATACCATCAACCACCGGCTGGTGCGCGGTTTGGACTACTACACCAAAACTGTCTTCGAGGTGTGGGCCGAGGGGATCGGCGCCCAGAGTGCGGTCTGCGGCGGCGGGCGCTACGATGGACTGATCGAATTGCTCGGCGGGGCGCCTACGCCCGGCGTCGGTTTCGCCGCCGGCATCGAGCGCGCCGTCCTGCTGCTGAAAGCCCAAAACATCCCGGTACCCCTTCCACCGTCGCCGCCGGTCTTCATCGCTTACCTGGGCGATGCAGCGCGGCGGCACGCCGTCCGGCTGTTGGTCCACCTGCATCAGGCCGGATTCGGTGCGCAGATCGCCATGAGCGGCAGTCTCAAGTCGCAGTTACGGCAAGCCGATAAGCGCGGCGCGCGCCTGGCCCTCCTCATCGGCGAGGATGAAATCGCGCAAGGTGGAGTGACGTTGCGCGATATGGCGAGCGGTGAGCAGGAGAGCGTCCCGCTGGGCAACCTCGTTGACGCCATCCAACAGCGTCTTGTCTGAGGCGGCATGGGCGATAGGCACGATATAGCCTCTCCAGACGCACACGAGATTCGGCGTGTTGCGGTGATCTATAACCCTCGCGTCCCGGCGACGTTGCCGGTCGCCGACGAGATCATTGCCTGGCTGGAACGCCGGGGCTGCTGCGCCATCCGCTATTCGCGGGACGACGATACCAGGGGGTGTCCTCCTTTCGATCTCATGATTACCCTCGGCGGGGACGGCGCCATCCTCCGCGCGACGCAGCAGGCCGCGCCTACCGGAACGCCGATTCTGGGCATCAACATGGGACGGGTAGGCTTCCTGACCGAAACGGCTCCTGCAGACTGGCCGGCCACCCTGGACCGCATCCTGGCAGGGGAGGGCTGGGTCGAAACGCGCATGATGCTACGCGCCACCTTATTCCGCGCCGGACAGAGCATCGCCCAGGAGCATGCGCTGAACGACGCCGTGATCAGCCGCGGCGCGTTGGCGCGCACCGTACAGTTGAAAACCTTCGTCGATGGTGCGGAACTCACCCGTTATGTGGCCGACGCTCTGATTCTCGCCACGCCGACAGGCTCCACGGCGTATGCTTACGCTATCGGCGGGCCGATTTTACCTCCCTGGCTCGACAACATCCTGGTTATCCCGGCGGCCCCGCATTTGAGTCTGGAACGTCCGCTTGTGCTGAATGCCGACGCCGTCATTGAAGTGGAAGTCAGCACCGAAGTTCCCGGCATGCTCACCGTCGATGGGCGGATGGAAGGCGAAGTGCACCACGGCGACCTGGTGCGCATCGAACGCAGTCCGCTCAAGGCGCGCTTCCTCCGTCTGCGCCGCCGCAATGATTTCTACCGCACGTTAGTCGCGCGTCTGATGCCGCGGAATGGAGAATGATATGGGGCATAATATATGGAAGAAATGACAGTGGAAGAGACGTTGGACGAAATTGTGTATTGCCAATGGCATCCCAAAGTCGAGACGGCGCTGCGCTGTTATCAGTGCGGCGCGCCGATCTGCAGCAAGTGCGCGCACCGCACCCCTATCGGCTACATCTGCCCGGATTGCCGGAAAAGCCACTCCAAGCGCTTCGACAGCACCAAAAACTACGACTACATCATTGCTGCCGTGGTCGCGCTGATTTTGGGCGCCATAGCCAGCATCATCCCGCTCGTTCCGCTGTCGGGTTGGTTCATCTTCATCCTTTCTCCGCTGGCAGGCACGCTCATCGCCGAAGTCGTGTCACGCCTGACCGGACGTCGTTACAGCCGTCACCTGTGGAAAGTGGTGGTCGCCGCGGTGGTGATCGGCAGCCTGCCCATGCTGCTCATGGACACTTTGGGCGGCATCGGTGCCTTGATGCACGGCAGTGCGGGGGGTATCTTTGAGGTTTTCTACGCGCTGATTCATCTCCCCCTCGTCCTCGGCGCCATCATCCTGCGATTACGACTGCATTAACCAGGATACGGCAAAGACCATGACGCATATTTTGATGCTCACACCTCAAGTTCCCTATCCGCCGCGCCAGGGGACGGCACTGCGCAACTGGGGTATCCTGCGCGGGCTGGCGGCCCAGCATCGCGTTTCGCTCCTCACCTTTGCTGCGCCGGATCAGGAAACGACGGCAATGGCGCCTCTAACCGACATCGTCGAGCGCGTCGCCATCGTCCCGCAGCCCACCCGCACCCCCCACGACCGTCTGCGCGACTTGCTTACCACCCCCCGCCCCGACCTCGCCCGGCGTCTCGAAAGTTCCGCCTTCCGTCAACAGATGCAGGATTGGCTGAATACCTACCCTTTCGATTGGGTCCTGGTCGAAGGCTTGGAAATGGCTCCCTACATGGATCTTTTCCCTCGTCGACGGTCTACGGGCTACCGTTCACCCTCCATCGCCTTCGACGATCACAACTGCGAGTACCTCCTGCAAAAACGGGCCGGTTCCGCCGACTTCCGCCGCCCGCGGCGCTGGCCGGCCGCGTTCTATTCGGCCATCCAATGGCGACGGCTGCGTCGCTACGAAGCCGCCGTTTGTCGTCGCGCCGATCTGGTCATCACCGTCTCTACGGCGGATGCGCAGGCATTGCGGCATATCGTCCCCCCGCTTGACCCGCTCGTCATCCCCAATGGCATTACGGTGGCCGAATATGCCGCTTGCGCCGAAAAAGCGGATCTGCACCGGCCGGCTTTCGTCTTCACCGGTACCATGGATTTCCGCCCCAATGTGGATGGCATCCTCTGGTTTGCCACTGAAGTCTGGCCGAGTATTCGTTCCATTCTGCCCTACGCTCACTGCTACGTCGTGGGGCGTCATCCTCATCCCCGCCTCGATCCTCTACGCCAGATATCCGGTATTGTGATTACCGGCTCGGTGCCCGATACCCGTCCCTACATCAACGCGGCGGACGTCTACATCATCCCTTTATTTGTGGGCGGCGGTACGCGCCTCAAGTTTTTGGAAGCCGCCGCGATGGGCAAGGCCATCGTCTCCACAGCGCTTGGCGTGGAAGGCTTCGTCAACCCCGAAACGGTGATACATCTGGCCGATACACCTGCTGTGTTTGCCGATGCCTGCATTTATCTCGTGCAGGATACGGCGGCGCGCGCTCATCTGGAAGAGAGTGCGCGCGCCTACGCGCATGCCTACGACTGGAATGTGCTCCTGCCGCCGCTCCTCACACGCCTGCAATCCGCCCCCTGACTTTGATGCTGCGTCGCCTGTGGAGATAAAGTGAACAGCCGTTACGCAGTTCCCTGTTTTTCACCGCGGAGGTCGCTGAGAACGTCGAGAAAACGTAGCAAAACTCAGCGGCCCCCGCGCCCTTTGCACTAAACTCTCTTTCTGGAGCGCAAACCGCGTCACTACGAAATTGAAGTTTTCCTCAATAGGCATAAAATAAAGTCATGGTTGTAGAGGATCGGTTAGAACGGTACCGTCGCCATTACGCGGCACTGCGGCCCGGCTGGGAACACGCCACGGCGCGTTACCAGCAGTGGGTTGCTGCCCACCTTACAGCGGATAGCCACATCCTTGACCTGGGATGTGGGCGCGGTGGTGTCGTTGAACGTCTCGGCACGACCGGACAGTGGATCGGCTGCGATCCCGACTGGCGTTCCCTCAAAGAGCATCGCCACACCCAACTTCTGCGCAGTCAGGCCAGCTCGGAGCGCTTGCCCTTTGCCGCTGCCACGTTCGATGTTGTCGTCGCCTCGTGGGTGCTGGAGCATTTGCCTTGTCCGACGTTGACCTTCGGCGAGGTGGCGCGTGTCCTGCGTCCAGGCGGGCGGTTTTTCTTCCTGACGCCCAATCTGCGCCATCCCCTTCCACGCTTGAGTCAATGGTTGGCGCGCCTCAAGACACTGCAGAAGAAATTCACGGCTGCCTTCTACCGTCGTGCCTCTGCCGATACTTTCCCGGTGCATTATCACGCCAATACCGTGGAGGACATCGCCCGGCTTGCCGCGCGGAGTGGATTGCGGCTCATTCAGATGGAATGGGTGGCCGATCCGTCTTACGGGGCGTTAACCGACCCTACCTTCATATTCTCTGTCTGTCTGGAGGAGCTGCTCCCGCCCACCTGGAAAGTTCATCTCGTTGGAGAATACGAAAGACCCTTAACCTGATGAACGTCCGCCCATAGACCGGGCGGCGAGCCATGCAGCGCGAGTGGGTAACTCGCGGCGCATGACCCATTTGCTCTACCCAACCGATTATTTTCAATGGAATTTGTACTCGTCAGGATGATATTGAACACGTCACTATTCGGCCACCCTTGCCAGGTGGCGAAGGGGACTTTGGAGAGGGTCCATCATGGGTTGACACTTCGGCTATAGGCGCTGGCCCTCTCATCCCCCAACCCCCTTCTCCCCCGCCAGCGGGGAAGAAGGGGGCGAAAAAGAGGGGGGATGGGCTGATAGAAACACGCCTATCTCGTCATTCACAAGCACCAAGGCATACCGAAATCCACGCCAAACCTGGTATAGGGGATAAGTTACTTCGTCAGGCTTACTAGCCTGAATAGATACCATTTTCAGTGGAATTCAGCATTAGCCTGCGGTTCACCAGCGGTGGAATGAAAACTTTTCACCCCGCAGGGTACGCAGGACACAAAGAATTTGAGTTTTTCTCTGTGAACTCTGGGTGCTCTGGGGCTATTTTCAAGGGAGGTAAAAAATGGAGGATCCATTAGATTTTCTCTTGCCGCTGTTTATTCTGCTCATCATTGGCATCATCGGGGTTACGTTTTGGGTGGCATGGATCATTTCTAAGGGGCGTTCCAGGAAACAACTTCCGGCCTCAGAAACTACCTCTGCTGCCGCTTCACCCTTTGACGAAGCCCCGCACCCTGTGTCCCTGGTAGCGCTCAACCATGCGCCCGATGGCACATGGGAAATTGCTATCAACGGACAACTCTATCCCACCCTCGAAGCTGTCCCCGATGATAATGTCCGCCAGGACGTCGTCGCCGGGTTGAAAGAACTTGCCGGCTTCGCCCGTTCCTACGTTCAGCGGGAACAAACTGTCAAGAAACAGTCGCCGGCCGAGCCGCCGCCCCCCATCGAGCCGCCGGCTCAGGACAAACGGCGCGTCCTCCTCAAAGGCGAACCGTTGCTCCGACGTCCCGAGGCCGCGCCGACGATGATGCCGACTCTCGACCTGGTGGGCGAGATCGGTGAAATTATCTCCACGCTGCAGATGGAAATCCCCTCGCTGTCCCAACGTTCTATCCGGCTCCAAAACGCGCCGGGCGGCGGCATCCAATTTGCCATCGATGGCATCGTTTACGCCGACGTGGACGCCATCCCCGATGCCGACATCCAGGCGCTGATCCGCGCTGCGACAAAGGAGTGGGAACGCCGTTAGAAGTGCAGTATCACATTTGGACGATTGGCTGTCAGATGAACGTCGCCGACTCACAGCGTACCGCCGCCGGCCTGGAACGACTCGGCTACACGCCGGCGGCGCGCGCCGAAGACGCCGACGTGATGATCCTCAACACCTGCGTGGTGCGTCAGCAGCCGGAAGACAAGGCCGTGGGGCGCTTGAACCAACTGCGGTACGTCAAAGAGCGCCATCCCGAGCGGATTCTGGCGCTGATGGGTTGCATGGTCGGCGCAAACGAGACAGAAGCCCTGCCGGCACGTTTCCCCTGGGTGGATATTTTCCTTCCCCCCTCCGATCCCACCGCCTTGTGGGCCTTGCTCGCTGAACGCGGCCATGTGGACGAAGCGCAAACGCTCATCGTCGACGCGGAAGCCCGCCGCCTGGCATTAAGCCGTATCGACACAATTTTGCCGCCTTCGACACAAGAGCACGTCGTCAGTGCGTACCTGCCTGTCGTGCTGGGCTGCTCGCACGCCTGCACGTACTGCGTCATCCCTTACCGGCGGGGGGCAGAACGCAGTCGTCCGCCGCAGGTGCTTCTGGCTGAAGCGCGGCAGATGGTGAACCAGGGCGTCAAGGAGATCACGTTGCTCGGCCAGATCGTGGATCGCTACGGCTACGACCTGCCCGAATTTGCCGGAGTAACGGAAACCCCGCTCGTCACCCTGCTGCGGCAGATTCACGAGATCGAAGGACTGGAACGATTGCGCTTCCTCACCAGTCACCCCAATTGGATGAAGGATGATCTGCTGCGCGCCGTGGCCGAGCTGCCCAAAGTGTGTGAGCACATCGAAGCGCCCATCCAGGCCGGGGATGATGAAGTGCTGGCCCGTATGCGCCGCGGTTACACGGTGGACGATTACCGGCGGCTCGTGGCGCGTCTGCGCGAGACCATTCCCGGCGTCTCCATCGCCACCGACATCATCGTGGGGTTCCCCGGTGAAACTGAGACGCAGTTCCGGCACACCTGCGATCTGCTGGCGGAACTGAAGCTCGACAAGGCTCACATCGCCCGCTACTCGGCGCGTCCGCTCACCGTTGCCACACGCACGATGACCGACGACCTGTCCCGTGCGGAAAAAGAGCGCCGCCGCAAGGCGCTGGACGATCTGCAGGCCGCCGTGCTGGAAGAACTGAATGCCCGTTACCTCGGTCGCACCGTCGAGGTGCTCGTCGAAGGGCGCAACGCGCGGCAGAAGCGCTGGTTCGGGCGTACCCGCACGGACCGGCTGGTCTTCTTCCCGGCGGAAGGCCGCTGGTTCGGAAAACTCGCGCAGGTGACAATCACCTGGACAGGGCCGTGGTCGCTGGTCGGGGAAGTCGATTCAACGAATTGAGCGGATTTTGGCGGATGAACTTCCCGTTGAGGCACTTTTGAGGGAGTGAAGATGACAAACCTACCCAAGTTGAACGAAAATGATGTCTGCAATTGGACCAATGCTCGCACGTTTACACGGGGTATGGACTACTACCGGAACGGTTTCATCCTCCATCCCCGCCGCCAGGGGATGGTGCTCAAGGCGCAGTGCCTCGGCTCCCAGCCGACACCTTATCGCGTGCAAGTCACTTTGAATACCCAGGGCATTGCCATGGCGACATGCTCCTGTCCGGTAGGTTATGCCTGCAAACATACCGTCGCTCTGCTGCTGACGTGGGTTCATAAACCGGAGACTTTCGCCGCAGAGGAAACCCTGGATGCTGCGTTAGAGAAGTACAACAAAGCGGAATTGATCGCCTTGATCAAGAAGATGCTGGATCATGCCCCTGAACTGGAAGATCTACTGCATATTCAAGCGCTGGGCGGGGTTGCCCCGACGCAGCACATCCCCGCGGAGGCCGTCAGGCGGCAAGTGAAACAGGCCATGAATAGCGGCCAGGGCGAATGGGGCGAAGGTTATGAGATCGCCGAGACGCTGAACGAGATTATTAACATCGGGGCAGATTATGCTGACCGCGACGATTGGGACAATGCCGCCATCGTCTACGCTGCTGCGGCCCAGGCTATCCTGGATAACTACGAGTCGGTCTACGACGATGAAGGCGAAGTCCTGAGTCCTGTCAATACCTGTGTCACGGAACTGGGCACATGCCTGGCGCATATCGAGGATGGGGTTGCCCGGGAGAAAATCCTGCGTGCGCTTCTCGATATTGACTGCTGGGATATCAACATGGGCGGCGTTGGTGTGAGCGACGAAATTCCTGCCATCTTCGACGCGCAAACGACGCCGGCCGAAAAACAGGTCATCGCCGGCTGGGTGCGCGGACTGTTGAAAGCCCCCGGCAGCCAAGAGAAGTTTCATCGTGAGTGGCAACAGCAACAGTACGGCGGCCTCTTGCTGGATTTGGGGGCCGATACTCTGGACGATGAAGCCTTTCTGCGCCTGTGCCGTGAGACCGGGCAGACCCAAGATTTGGTAGGACGGCTGCTAACACTCGGACGGGTGGAAGAAGCCGTGCAGGCCACCGATAATATGGGTGATTACGATCTGTTATCGCTGGCAGATTGTTTTGTGGCTCACGCTCAGGATGACGTCATACTCCGCCTTATGCGGGCGCGCACTGCGACCAGCCAGGATCCCCGTTTGAAAGCGTGGTTGCGGGACTATGCACAAGCCCATCACCATCCCGAAGAGGCGCTTGCCCTGACCGAGGAACTGTTCTGGTGGCGTCCTTCTCTGGATATTTACCAGGAATTGCAGAAATTAGCCAGTCCTTTGCGACAATGGGATGCCTTGCGAGCACAAACGTTGGAACGTCTGGCGCAAGACCCCCGTTACGGCAGCCTGCTGGTGGAGTGTTATCTTTTTGAGAACGAAGTCGAGCTGGCGCTCCAGGCATTGAAACAGGCGGAGCAAAACAAAGCGGCGACATGGGGTACGTATGGCTATGATGTACCGTTGCGCATCCGTGTGGCGCAGGCCGCCGAAAAGGACTTCCCCGGCGCGGCCATTGACCTGTACATGCGTACTATTGTGTCTCTGATTGACACACGCGGACGCAACAATTACCGGACGGCCGCGCAATACCTCTTGCGCGTGCGCGAACTCTACAAGCGTCTGGGCGATCCGGGACGTTTTACCTCGCTGATGCAGAATTTACGCGACAGCAACAAGAACCTGCGAGCCTTGAAGGAAGAACTCAACCAGGCAGGTCTGTGATGCCTCCCCATCGCCGCGACAAACGGCGCGACGTGACCCGTCGTGGTGCTGTTGGGGGAATGCCACTCCACTTCGAGCCTCAGCCAAGGCTAAAGCCATTGGCTGAAGCTGTTAAGTCCGGCGGGCTGGCAGTTCAGCTTCCTTAGCGGCTTCGTGCGTTTAGTTGAGTTGTAGAGCTTCAGTTCCCGGTCGGCTTGACTCACAACTATTTGACTGGCAACTATCAGACTGCTACTCAGGAGACACTATGCTCAATACCGGATCTATGAACATCGGCATCGTCGGCGCGGGCGTGGCCGGCCTCAGTGCTGCCTACGACCTGCTCAAGGCTGGACAGCACGTGACCGTCTACGAGGCGCGACCTTACGCCGGAGGGCTGGCAGCGGGGTTCAAAGACGAAGCCTGGGACTGGCCCCTGGAGCGCTTCTACCATCACATCTTTGCCGGCGACCGGGACATCATCGGCCTGGTCAACGAAATCGGCCTCGGGGAGCGGCTTTTTTTCCCCAGCCCGGTGACGTCCATCTACAAAGACGGGCGGCTGTATCCCATCAACAAGCCGATGTTCGGCCCGTGGGTGGAGAAGCTGCCGCTCGGCAAGCCACTCGCCAACCTGGGCGACCTGGCGGCGGCGGCGTTGCGCGTACTGGCCTTCAGACCGATTCCACTGCCGGCGCGCTTCCGCGTGGGGCTGGTCACGGCTTACATCCGCTATAACCCGCGCTGGCAGCCGTTGGAGCAGGTGACGGCGCATGCGTGGCTCACCCACGCTGTCGGCGCGCGCGCCTACGAGGCGTTCTGGCAGCCATTGCTCGAAGGCAAGTTCGGCGACGACTACACGCAGGTCAATATGGCGTGGTTCTGGGCGCGGATTGTCGCCCGCAGTCCCAAACTCGGCTATTTCGTCGGCGGCTTTCAAGGCTTCATCGATGCGTTGGCGGATAAGGTCCGTACACTTGGCGGCGATGTGCGTCTGGATACGCCCGTGCGCGGCATCCACCCTGCCGCCGACGGGCGCGTCCGTCTTGAGCTGCCAGGCGGCGACCAGATTCACGACCGTGTGTTGGCGACGTGTTCGCCGTCCATGCTCAAGGAATGTACGCCGGCACTGCCGGCGGCGTATGTTGCCGGGCTAGACAGGCTCAAGTCGATGGGAGCGGTGGTGATGGTGCTGGCGCTCAAACAGCCTGTCACCCGTGGGCACTACTGGATCAACATCCCCAAACGCGAAGGCTTCCCCTTCCTGGCTTTCGTCGAACATACCAACTACATTGACAAGCAACACTACGGCGGCGATAGCCTTGTCTACTGTGGCGATTACCTGGCACTTGACCATCCCCACTTCGATATGGAGCCAGAAACGCTGCTGAATACCTTCATCCCCGCCATTCAGCGTCTCAATCCGGCTTTTGAACGTTCCTGGATTCGCCGATACTGGAAGTTCAGCGAAATCTACGCCCAACCCGTGCCCTTCCTGAACCATTCACAGAACATCCTGCCCATCCAGACGCCCATCCCGAACCTGTATATGGCGAACATGAGTCAGGTCTACCCATGGGATCGGGGGACAAACTACGCTGTGGAAATCGGCCGGCGCGCCGCCTCCATCATGATGCAGCGCTAAGCGGGCATAAAAATGTGGGGAACCGTTTAGTTCTGTGAGTACTGTGTGCTGCGAGAAGATGTCCCCTCCCCCTGCCCCCTCCCCAGCGAAGACGCTGGGGAGGGGGAGAAAGATAAGGGGTTTTGGCCGGCGGGCTGCGCCCGCCGGCCAAAACCCACAAAAAAGTCCCCTTCCCCCGGCCCTGCATGCGGGTGGCGTTGCCGTTTGCCGACGATTGCCGGCCAAAACCCACAAAAAAGTCCCCTTCCCCCGGCCCTGCATGCGGGTGGCGTTGCCGTTTGCCGACGATTGCCGGCCAAAACCCACAAAAAATGTACTCGTCAGGATGATATTGAACACGTAACTGTTCAGCCACCCTTGCCAGGTGGCGAATGGGACTTTGGGGATGGTGCATAATGGGTTAACATTTCGGCCATAGGCGATGACTCTCTCATCCCCCAACCCCCTTCTCCCCCGCCAGCGGGGAAGAAGGGGGCAAAAAAAACTGGGGGTGTGGAGGGCGGCTTCGCCGCCCTCCACACCCCCAGTCCCCCCCTTCCCTAGGGAAGGGGATAGGGGGTAAGCGATTGAAAAATAGGGAATAAGTTGCTGCGCCAGGTTTACTGGCCTGAATGGACAAAAAATATGTAGCGGTAAAAATATACTCAATTCTAACTAAAAACACTTGACAAATGTGAAAAACTGCTTTATACTATAATCAACCTGAAGCCCCAAGGAAAAGTTACAAAACAGGGGAAAACAACCGAAAAATAAACTGAAGTTGGTAAGCGGTGGAAATCTTCCTCCCGTTGGGCAAGAAAAGAAACCGTAAGTCAACGAAAAGGTAAGCAGTAACACCCGGAAATTGACAAGCAGAAAGTTGAAAAACAACCCACTGGGAACCAACGTAGGAGCATCTTCCAGAACGTGGAAGTTAAGTAAGTTGTTAGAAACTGCAAAGTAACAAAGTACTTGGGGCTTCACTTTATCCCAAAAAAACCGGGGGCCTGCTGGCCCCGGTTTTTTTGTTGCCTAATGCCCTCGGCACGCCGCGCATGAACTGCTGCTGCACGTTGCACACGAACTCTCCCCGCCCATTCCTTTGAGCGAGCCGCTGCCGCCGGCGGCGAAGAACAACGATACCTCCCGCCTGGCCTTAGATGCGCCACAAGCAGGACAGACAATCGGCGCATCGGCATCCTTCATCGAACGACGCGCGTCGAAACGCACTCCACATTCCTGACAACGATACTCGTAAATCGGCATCTTTCACCTCATTGAGAACAAGTTGGATTATACATCTTCATGATTGATGATTTCAGTCAGTTCGGCGGCTTTGACATAGCCTTCTACCGTGATTTCCTGGCCTTTCACGTCTGCCACTGCCGCAACAGCGCGTTTGATATCCACGGCCAGGCTGTGGGCGATAGGACATAACGGTGACGAGGGGCGAAAGGTGTAAGCAACAATCCCGGTTTGCTCGTCAACGGTCAAATCTTCCACCAGACGCATGCGCAACACATCGATGCCGGTCTCCGGATCGATAACCTCAACCAGGCGCATCAGGATTTGTTCTCGCACGGTCATGTCAACGGCCATAGCGTCACCTCTGCCATTCATTATACCAGAATTGTGCCAGCCGTGAAGAGGATTTGAAGCCGGCTTAATTCTGTGCTATGATGGGTCAAATATCAGGAGGTGACCCATGGCCGATCAGGAACCGAAGCATACCGTCGACAAGCTGATAACGGCAGATTTTGTGGTGACGATGAACCCGACGTATGACATTTATACCCCTGGCGCGGTCGCGGTGACAGGAGACAGCATCGTGACGGTCGGCCCCCGCGACGCCTTGACTGCTGCTTACGTGGCCGAAGAACGGCTCGACGTAGGGAATAGTGTCGTGATGCCGGGCCTCATCAACACGCATGGGCACGCGCCGATGACGCTCTTGCGCGCGCTGGTGGATGATTTGCGGCTGGATGTATGGCTGATGGGCTATGTGATGCCGGTCGAAGGCAGTTTCGTCAATGCGAATTTCTGCTGGACGGGCACCCAGTTAGCGGCGGCGGAGATGATCCGGTCAGGCACCACGACTTTCATGGATATGTACTACTTCGAGGAAGCCGTTGCCGACGCTACGGTGCAAGCCGGCATGCGGGCCGTGTGCGCGCAGAGCGTGCTCAAGTTTCCTACGCCGGATTCCGGCAGCTATGAAGAAGGGCTGGCGCGCTCTCGTGACTACATTGTGCGCTGGAAGGGGCACCCGCTCATCGTACCGGCCATCGCGCCGCACGCGCCCTATACCGTCACGCCGGATTTGCTGGAAGACGCCGTCACGCTGGCCCTGGAGTATGACGTCCCGTTGCATATCCACGTCGCCGAAACGGCGCAAGAGGTGATCGATCACCGCAAAGAATATGGTATCCCGCCGGTGGTGTGGCTCAAGAAGTTGGGCGTCTTCGAGGCCAAAACGACGGCTGCTCACTGTGTCCACATCGACGAGAGTGAGATGCGCATCTTGCAACACGATAATGTCGGCGTGGCCCACAATCCAAGTAGCAATATGAAACTCTCCAGCGGCATCGCGCCGGTGGCGAAGATGCTGGAATTGGGTATCAACGTGGGCATCGGCACCGACGGGGCGGCGAGCAACAATGACCTGGACATGATCGAGGAGATGCGGCTGGCGAGCTTCCTCGCCAAGGTCGCCGTGATGACCCCCACGGTCCTGCCGGCGCGGCAGGTCATCGAGATGGCAACGATCATGGGAGCGCGCGCGATGCACATCGAGTCTTTGACCGGCTCCCTCGAACCCGGAAAACGCGCCGACCTGATCACGGTTTCGATGGACGACGTACACCACATGCCCTATTTCCGCCACTTCGCCGATAGTCTTTACGGGCGCCTGGCCTACGCAATGAACCAGGAGGATGTGCGCAACGTGATGGTGAACGGCGTGTGGTTGATGCGCGACCGGTGCTTGCTCACGGTTGATGTCGAAGCGCTGCGCGAAGAAACGGCCCTGCTGACGCAAAAGATCGACACGTTCTTAATCCGCCGTGAGGAGAGCGTGTTGAGCAAACTCGTCGCCATCGGTGGCGTAGCGCAGGACAAGGCTTTTGAAGTCCAGGTGAAAGTGCGCAGTGACGATTTGACGGCATTGGAACTGCGACTGCACGCTTCCCCGGAAATTACCTTTGTGCGTGGCTCGCAGCGTACTCAGTACGACACCTATTTCATATTTGACGATCAGTGGGACAGTCGCCTGCGTTACCGCGAAGATGAGGTGCGCCACCTTGACACGGATGAACTGATCGATGTGATCTACCGCCTTACATTGACCACCATGGCGAAGGAACGCGAGTACGAACATTCCGTCTTGCTCTCACGCGCGCGCTTCGACGCGGCGGCGACGCGCAGTCGACGATTTTACGAGGAGTATTTCAAGCCGAAGCAAGTGATCGAAATTCACAAAACGCGCCGGCGTTATCACATCCGCTACGGCGGCACCGACTTTGCGCTCAACCTGGATCACATCAGCAAGCCGGAGGATGGCGGCTCATTCCTGGAGATCAAGAGCCGTACCTGGTCGCGCCTGGACGCCGAACGCAAGGCCGCGTTGATCGGTGAACTGCTCAAAACGCTCAGGATTCCCGATGAAGATTTGATTCGGGCGGAGTACGTGGATTTGGCAGGGTGAGAGGATTTCGGCAGAACGGCCTCCACTTCTCTCCCCTCCCCCTTCCCCAGGAAAGTGAGGGAGGGGGGATGGGTACGTAGAAACATGCCTATCTGGTCATCCCCCTTTCCAGACCGAGCCACCGCCAGCCCAGGCGTAAGCGGGCACGGTCGAAGACCGGCCACAGCATTTCCCCACTATTGGCACGATACCTCAAAAAACCCCTTGACAAAAACTAAAGCGGCTATATAATCAAGGTATAGAACAAAAGTTCTAATCCTATAGCACGCCTGCGCGCGTGTTCTTTTTTACTTTGGCAATAGAACATTTGTTCGTCATCGGGAAAGTATCTGCAAGAGGAGTTCGTATGTCGCGTTCACTTCGCCCTTATCTGGAATATCAAGCTGACCGGGTAGAGGCCGTCATGGCAGCGCACAAAACGCCGGTACGGGTGACGGGTGGTACGGTCGGGCCGCGGCTCATCCGCTTTTTCCTGAACCCCGCCCCCCACATCCGCTTCGCGTCGATCAAGCATCTGGCCGACGATCTGGCGATAGCCATGCAGGTACCGACGCTCACCATCGACCGGGGGAAGGAAGGCGTCATTCTGGAATTCTCCAACCCTGATCCACGCCCGGTAACGCTGCTGAATCTATTGCCCGAAGCTATGCCCATGCCCCTTGCCACCGCCTTGCTGGGGCTGACGGATGACGGCGCCCCTCTGCTCGCCCGGCTTTCCGCACCGGAGGTGGCGCACATCCTTGTCGCCGGGACGACCGGATCGGGCAAATCGGCGCTGTTGCGGACCATGGCGGCGTCACTGGCGCTCACGCACACCCCCAATCTCATACAGCTCCTGTGTATCGATCCGAAGGGGCGGGCGTTTCCGGCATTTAACGGTGTCCCCCACCTGACGCGCCGGCCGATTGTTCATGTGCCGGAGGCGTTGGAGGCGCTGCGGTCGGTGGCGCGGGTGATGGAGTCCCGTGACCGACGCGGCGAAACGCCTCCCGTCAACTACAATGCAGTCCAGGACACATCCATTCCCCGCATCGTCATCTTCATCGATGAGCTGGCCGATCTGGTGATGCAGGGCGAAGCGCCGTTCACCGAGGTGCTGACACGGCTGGTGCAGCGAGGACGGCAGGCGGGCATCCACGTCATCGCGGCGACCCAATATCCGTCGTCCGCCATTCTCAGCGGCGTGATGCGGGCGAACTTCCCACTGCGGCTCGTCGGGCGGGTGGTCTCCGCCGACGATGCGCGGGTGGCGAGTGGGCGGGCAGGGACAAATGCCCACCTCCTTAACGGGCGAGGGGACTTCCTTGCAGTCAGCGGCGGCGAGGACCCCCTTCGCTTCCAGGTAGCGTACATTGACGAGAAGGATCTCCAGCAGCGAATGATGGCGTTACACGGCGCGCCGCGGCCTTATGCGACGCCCTTGCCGATGTTGGCACAGAGGAGTATAGCGTAAGATGGAAACACGCGAACCGCTAGGAAAACGTTTAGGCCGCTTCGCGGCAGTGTTGGGCATCCTCGCGGCGATCATCGCCGTTGTGGTGATCAGCCAGCGGCTCAGCCAGGATTCGCTGGCATTGCTGGTAGGACTGACGTGTGGCGTGGGCGCGATGTTGCCGACCCTTTTGCTCAGTCTGTACCTCTGGCGGCGCGAGAACAACCGGCAAGCCATACAGCGGACGCCTGCCGGGACGCCGCCGGTCGTGATTGTGACACCTCAGGCACTGCCGGGATACGGTTTGCAGCAGATGCCCTATGGTGACGCCAACACGGCCTGGCAGTGGAACAACGCGCCGCAGAGCCGAACGTTCACCATTGTCGGCGGCGAGGAATAACGGGAGGGAAACAATGGGAACGTATTTTCAGAACCTTTGCGAGCGTTTGCAGACGCTGTTGGCGCATCACAGCGCATTCGCCAGCAATGAAGCATTGTACACTGCCTTTGCGGATCCGCGTCTCTGCGGGTGGCAGTGTGATCTGCCCCAGGTGCGCAGTCGTGAGCAGCGCATCGTGGAGACCATCCATTATTTGCGCCACTGTTATAACGTCGATCAAGAGAACGGCCTGGTTGTGCTGCTTCAGGTACTCGGCGAGCAGATAATGCCGGATGACGACTTCCAGTGGCTCCTGAGCGATATGGCTAAAAGAGTAGCCTCCGCCATCCGCCAAGACAGCGACCAATGGTTCAACACGGCCTTACAGGGGATAGAAGAGTTCGAGCCGCTGACGCCTATCCCGTATGCCGGGCAGGTCATCGCCGGTACCGGGGATGTGGTGATGACGTACATCGACGCGCTGACGCCGGGGGAGAGCTACTACCTCGACGTGATCGGCACCAGTATGGAACACGAGGGGATCTTCGAGGGTGATCGGATCGAGATGCGCGTTTTCAACAGCTCCGAGTGGCCCAATGAAGGCGATATGATCGTGACGAAGTATCTGCCTGACGGCGCAGAGCCGGAGATGGCGACGGACTTCGTCGGAATGGATTTGCAGGGACCGACGCTGAAGATCTTCCATCAGGGAGCCAACGGTGAATTCCACCTGGGCTGGCGGAAGGACAACACGCCCTGGACATCCGCGCCCTGGAAACGGCTTGCTGTGCCGGGGAACCCACAAACGATCGTGACGCGCTACCTGGTGCCGATCGGCAAAGTCATCGACACAAAGACTAGGCGAGAATGGAACTTTGCGGTCATGTCTCCCCCGCGAATCTTAGGAATGGGGATAACTCGCAGCGGGGGTGCGTTGCCCCACAAAGCCGACTCAGAGAGGTAAGACTATGATTTTCCAACATCCGGTGCGCCATGAGCCAATCCGGCTCGTAGCACGAAAACATAACTATTTTCCGCAGCGTTTTATATGGCGCGGACATCAGTACAGCGTCTACTCGGTCGTCCGCGCGTGGACAGAGATGAAGCGCAAAGGAGCCTGGTATTTCTTCCGCGTGCGTTGCCCGGAGGGCACGTTCGATTTGTGCCAGGACTCCGTCTTGAATATCTGGTATCTGGCGCGACAGGTAGAATGAAGCCGATGGGAAATTGAAGATGGGGGCGGGGAGGAAAATGATGGACGTAGGACTTTTGTGGCATGATAGCGGAACGGAGGATTTGGCAGCGAAGCTGGCGCGGGCAGCAAAACGGTATCACGACCGTTTTGGTGACAAGCCCAACGTCTGTTATGTCAACCCGTCCATGTTGCCGGATGGGGATCGCCGGGTGAATGGGATTTGGGTGCGCTCGTCTCCACGGGTCTTGCAGCACCACTTCTGGCTGGGACAGGAAAAGATAGAACAACTTGCCGCATAAAGGGGATTTTTTTGTGGATTTTTCTCCCCCTCCCCCGCGTTGGCGCCGGGGAGGGAGCAGGAAAGCTACGGATCACCAAGGTTCGTTCATGGCCGTCTGGATAGTGAGCACCAGGCTGAGCCGTGACGAGATTTGAAAGATTATGGCCGTGAGCAGTATAAAGTCGTGACTACGCCGTTTCTATGTAGTGGATATAGCAATTAAAGGCGCGTCAATTGCACAATGAGCAGATCGAGGGCGGTCTCGGCTTCCAACAAGCCGGTCTTGACGGCAAGATCGCTCTCGGTGAGCAGACGATAGGCCGCGCGGAGCTGTTCCGCGGTGAAGTGCTCAACCTGGGCGCGGACTTTCTTAGTCACGTAAGGGTGCAACTTCAACCGCGCGGCAATGTCCTCTTCACCGACAGTGTGGTCGACTAACCAGCGCACCTGGATCAACAGCCGGAACTGCCGCACTACCATCCCGAAAATCCCCAACGGGTGCTCCCCCACCTCAAGTAGGCGGTGCAGATAAGTCGCCGCGCTGCGTGGATCGCGCTGCCCGATGGCATCCACCATATTGAAGACCACATCCGCGCTTTGAATGTATGGCACCATCACCTGGACATCGTCAACGGTGATGGTTTTGTTTTCCCCACTATACAGCAGGAGTTTGCAGATTTCCTGATCCAGTAACCGCAGGTTGCCACCGATGTTCTGCGCGAGCATCTGGGCAGCCGCGAAATCGATCTTGCCCTGGTGCATTTTTGTGCGCTTGACAACCCATCCGGGCAGTTCCTTGGCGGCAGGGGTGGTGAACATCTGAATATCGGCATCCATTTTCCTGGCCTGCGCCAGGATGGGATTCTGCGGTGGGACGCTCTTGCTTTCGCAGAAAATCAACGTGGTGGTTGAGGGAATGTCCGGCAGATAGGCAGCAATTTCCTTCGCTGCCGGTCCCTTGGCCGGGGAGAGGGCTTCGCGGACGATCACGATGCGGGCGTCGCCAAGAAAGGGGATCGTACTGCATGCCTGCCGCAATTCCGCGAGCGTCAGCGGGCCGGTGAGGACGTCCGTGTTGAGGTCGTGCCAATCCGGCGCCAACCCCGCCGCGTGTATGACCGCGGCCAGCGCCTCTTCGCGTTGCAGCTCATTGTCACCGTGGAGAATGTGTACCGTCGTCATACGTGCCGGGTGCGCACCCGAATCCGCTGCAAACCGCCCTGATGGTCGGTGAAGATCGAGGCGATCTCCAACGTCGCCACATGCGGATCCGTCGTGAGGTGAGCCTGAATCCATTCTGCCACCGGCGGTGCGATCAGCAAGGCAAGCACGTCCAGCAGGATGAAATGCGGCCAGCGTTCCAGCCGTTGACGCAAAGTGGCCTTGCTATTGATACCGAGCAGGGTCGGTGCGGCGGTCAATGTGGCCGTAATAACCAGGTTCGTGCCGCAGTTTTTGTGAATGCACAGGGCATGTTCTCCGGCTTTAAGTCGTTTCAGCGCTTCCATCGCGGCGGGGACGATTTCTTCAGCGGTCAGTGAAGTGTAAATCGTAAACCCCATTGGGCCAGAAACGCCAAGAGCCTGTGCGTTGGGGTAGGCAAGGCCAACCAGGTTAAGCGTCGCATGTTCCAGGGCATGATTGCGCCGTGTACGAGTGAGCAGGGATACCGACATATCAATCTCCTTTTGTGGGGGCTGCCGGATGCGCGATAATCAGCAGTCGATTAGCCACACTGCCGTAGGGATGGCATGTAACCAGCGTGAGACGCTCGTCCGCGGTGGGCAGGATGTACTGAGCATGCTGAATGCGGGTGTCAATGGATTGGCCGGCTTCGGAGAGGATGAGTTTCTCGGTGACTGTATACGGGTACGTCACGCCGTCCTCAGCTTCGATCAACACCTCCGCGCCGACTTCGAGCTTATACAAATAGCGGAAGACTTCGCCGTTCGACGTATTGTGCCCGTTCAACACCGTGTTTCCCCCTGCCGCGATTTTGGCCGAAGTTTCGTGCCATCCTGCCGCGCGGAGGTTGGGCACATCCCACATGGGCTGCGTCACGCCGCCGATAGTGACCTCTTTCCAGCCGATGGGAACGATGGGCGCGTCCAGATCAATATCGGGGATGCGAATGCGGACGGGGATGACGCCGATCTCCGGCAGGGTATAGGTGACCACGGCGCCGGCATCTACGGGCGGTGAATAGGCGACATAGGTTACAGCCGTCTCCGGCTCGACCGTGGCCGCAGCAGAGGCGTCAAAGGGCAACAGGGGAACGGCGGCTGCGGGGGTCGGTGTCACGATGACAACCGTGACCGGCGCGGAGCCGGCAGATAGATTAAAAAAGGCGCGGAGCGATGATGTGGAGCCTAGATATCCCACCACGATGCCCACCAGGAGCACCACCGCGCCACCCCACAGCAGGATATTGACAATTCTTAGACTTTTGACGCTCATATCCCCTCGGTTGAGGGGTATTATAATGACATTCGGCCATGAGGCAACCGGGCACAGGTTCATCGGCTTGCGCCGGCATGACGGAGAGGATTTTTCTCTTTCTCTGCCCTCTCCACAGCACTGGGGAGAGGGAGAAAAAATAGGGGGTTTGCAGGCGGGCACAGCCCGCCTGCAAACCCCCTACAAAAGGAGTGAGGTGTAAATAGATTTTCTGGTCTTCAGCAGCCCACTGTGTGAAATCGGCGAAGGCTTGAGGCAGAAAGGCGACGCTTCTCATAGCTCGTCAAGATTAACGAGGGAAGGGAGTTGGGGAGATAAGAGGGTCATCGCCGAGCCGACGCATCAATCCCTGCAAGGGTGGCCGAATAGTTACAAAAATACTATACCTGTTTCGGGGTTTCTGGCAAGTGTCGAAAATGGCGGCGCCCTGGATCTATGGTATAATGCCTCCTGTAAGCGCGGGCGTGGCTTAACGGTAAAGCCTTGGCCTTCCAAGCCAATGATACGGGTTCGATCCCCGTCGCCCGCTTTGTGGGGCCCATAGCTCAAGGGTTAGAGCAGCCGGCTCATAACCGGTCGGTTCCAGGTTCGAATCCTGGTGGGCCCACTGGAATCGTAGAGGACGGCCTGGCAATAAGCAGGCCGTTTGTCATGTCAGACAAAAAGAGGTTGGTATGAATAGCGAGCCTATGTTAGCGCGATTGGATACGGTCGAAGCGCGGTTCGATGAGTTGACGCGCTTGTTAGCCGATCCCGAGATCGCGCAAGATTATGAGAAAGTCGCCGAATATGCCAAAGAGCGCGCCGACTTGGAGGAGACGGTCAACATCTATCGCCGCTACAAGCAGGTCGGAGTAGAATACGCCGCCGCCGAGGAGATGCTGGCCGACGCCGATGAAGACATCCGCGCGATGGCCGCAGAAGAACTGTCCCGGTTGGAAGCGGAACGCGAGACGCTAGAACAACGACTGCGCCAACAACTCGTCCCCAAAGACCCGCGTGACGAACGCAACGTCATCGTAGAAATCCGTGCCGGAGCCGGGGGTGACGAGGCCGGCCTTTTTGCCGCCGACCTCCTGCGCATGTACACCCGCTATGCCGAACGCCAGGAAGGGTGGAAAACAGAATTGATCAGCGAAAACCGCACCGGCATCGGCGGCTATAAAGAAGTGGTCTTTGCCATCCAGGGTAAGGGTGTGTACTCGCGTCTGAAGTTTGAGAGCGGCGTGCATCGTGTGCAGCGCATCCCTGTCACCGAGTCCAGCGGGCGCATCCATACTTCGACCGTCACCGTAGCCGTACTGCCGGAAGTGGACGATGTGGAAATCAACATCGACCCGCGGGATCTGGAAATCGACACCTACGGTTCTTCCGGTCCCGGCGGCCAGCACATGCAGAAGAACGAAACCGCCATTCGCATCACCCACAAGCCCAGCGGGCTGGTGGTAACGTGCGAGAGCGAGCGTTCGCAAACGCAGAACAGGCTGCGCGCCATGAGCGTCCTCCGCGCCCGGCTCTACGAAATGGAGCAGGCCAAACAGGATGCCGAAATCGACGCCGCGCGCCGTTCCCAGGTGGGAACGGGTGAGCGCAGTGAGAAAGTCCGTACCTACAACTACCCGCAGAACCGCGTCACCGACCACCGCATCGGGTTAAACTTGTATAACCTGCCCGCCGTGATGGACGGTGACATCGATGAATTCATTGACGCGCTGACGCTAGACGAGCAAACCCGCCACCTGGCAACCCCGGAAGTTTGAAGCAACGCGCGTGGAACATTTTTGTCAGCAGACTAAGCCGATTGAGCAGATTCGGGCGATCCCCGCGGAGCCTGTTGTGATCTATGAAATTGACTGTCCATCAGCTACAAAAATCTGCTTCATCCGCTCCATCTGCTGACCAGGGTGAAACTCACTCCGCGGGGATTTGCGGCAGTTTCGTCAAGGCGCATTCGATCTGTGCTTCTTCGAGTTCGTAATCTGTCAGTGCCTGGCGATGGTAAGCGTCGTAAGAGGTCAGATCGAAGTGCCCGTGCCCGCTGGCGTTGAAGAGGATCACCTTAGCCTCGCCGGATTCCTTGCAGGCTAACGCCTCGTCCAGCGTGGCTTTGATGGCGTGGGCGGTTTCCGGCGCGACGATGATGCCCTCGGCTTGTGCGAAGCTCTGCGCTGCGTCGAAGACCTCAAGTTGACGATAGGCGCGCGCTTCGGCGTACCCCTGCTTCAAGAGCGTGCAGATGCTTGATGCCATGCCGTGATAGCGCAAGCCGCCGGCGTGAACCGGTGCCGGAATGAAATCATGACCGACGGTGAGCATCTTCACGACCGGCCCGGTTTTGGCCGTGTCGCCCCAGTCGTAGGCATAGAGGCCGCGGGTCATGCTCGGACAGGCCGCGGACTCCACGAAGATCGCCCGCATGTCCGGCTTCTTGCCGTTGAGTTTGTCCCGCAGGAAGGGGAAGATTAAACCGGCCGCGTTGCTTCCGCCGCCGGCGCAACCGATGAGGATGTCGGGATAATCGCCCGCCATTTCCATCTGCTTCAGCGCCTCCAGGCCGATGATCGTCTGATGCAGTAGCACGAAGTTCACCACACTGCCGAGCGAGTATTTGAACCCCGGATGCGTGACGGCGTACTCAATCGCCTCGCTGATGGCGATGCCCAGACTGCCCGGCGATTCGGGATCCTGCGCCAGGATCGCCTGGCCGGCATGCGTCTCAGAACTGGGGCTGGGTACAACGGTTCCACCCCACGTCTCCATCATGATGCGCCGGTAGGGCTTCTGCTGGTAGCTGACCGCGACCATGAAGACCTTGCATTTTAGCCCGAAAAGGTTCGAAGCGAAGCTCAACGCGCTGCCCCACTGCCCGGCGCCGGTCTCGGTGGCGAATCCTTCCAAACCTTCTTGCTTGCCGTAATAGCACTGCGCTACTGCGGTGTTGGGCTTGTGGCTTCCCGCCGGGCTGACCCCTTCCCATTTGTAGTAAATCTTGGCAGGGGTGTCCAGCGCCTTTTCCCAACGGTGCGCGCGGTAGAGTGGCGAAGGTCTCCACATCTTCAGTATATCCTGGACTTCGTCGGGAATTTCGATAAACCGCTCGGTGCTGACCTCTTGCGCAATCAGGGCAGCCGGGAAAATGGGCGCCAAGTCGTCAGGTTGGAGTAATTTCAATGTGACCGGGTGGCGATACGGCGGTGGCGGGGTCTTCATGTCCGCAATAATGTTGTACCAATGGGTTGGCATTTCATGTTCTTGTAGCACGTACTTATACTGTTTCATTTCAACTCCTCCTTAGTCTGGTTGCTGGATCATGGATACTTGTCATGCGTTCTGGATGACTCATGAGATAAACGCTGCAGTCGGTAAAGAATGGCTTAAAATGCCGTCCGCAAGCTAAATGGCGCGCCGGTCTGCAGCGCCGATCGCAGGCGCGGGCCGGTCAGCCCCATGGCCTCGTAGACCATCTCCATCGTCAGGTGTGCCTGGGCCTGCATCGTGCGTGTGCCCTCCATCAGCACTTCTTCGACCATGCCCGGTTGCTGCGCGTAAGCTGCACGGCGTTCGCGGATCGGGTCGAGGAAGGCGTTGATGGCGCGGGCCAGCTTGCGCTTTACTTCCACATCACCCACCTTGCCCAGGCGATAGCGCTCTTTGAGATCATTGACCTCATCCACATCGGGGTTAAAGATGTCGTGGTAAATGAAGACCGGGTTCCCTTCCACCCGCCCGGGAATGTCGGCACGGATGCGATTGGGGTCGGTGTACATCCCCCGCACTTTCTCCTCCACTATTTGGGCGTCGTCGGAGAGCATGATGGCGTTGCCCAGCGACTTACTCATCTTCGCCTGCCCATCGGTTCCCACCAGCGTTGGCACTTCGCCGATGAGCACATCGGGGAGGGGGAAGACTTCCACTTCGTAGAGGCGATTAAAGCGGCGCGCAATCTCGCGGGTGATTTCGACGTGCGCCTCGTTGTCCTTGCCCACCGGCACGAGGTGCGCCCGCGGCAGTAGAATGTCCGCTGCTTGCAGTACGGGATAGCCGATCAACCCGAAAGGCATCGTCTCGTCGTCTATGTTGGCGGCGCGTGCCATGTCTTTGATGCTCGGCAGCCGCGAGAGGCGAGGAAGTGTCACCAGATTTTCCAGGATCAGGTTCAGCTCGAACGTCTCCGGCAACGCCGATTGCAGGAAAATGGTGCTTTTTTCGGGATCAATGCCCACGGCCAGATAGTCCAACACGGCATCGTAGATGTTCTGCCCCAGTTCCGATACGTACTCTTTCTCGGGTTTCGTGGTGAGGGTGTGCAAATCGGCGATGATGAAATAGCACTCGTAGGTATCTTGCAGTTCCACGCGGTTCTTCAAACTGCCGACGTAGTGTCCCAAATGCAGCTTGCCCGTGGGACGATCTCCTGTTAGGATGCGTTTCTTTGGCTCCATATAAGTCCTCCTCGTATAAAACAGGTATCTATTACAAAGTCTCGTTCGCCACCTGGCAGGGGTGACTGAATAGCGACGACCAAAGTCGCAATCTTTAATCCGTTCCATCCGTTGACATAAAAAAACGCCCCTCCCTGATAGGGACGAGCGTTTTTACACCCGTGGTACCACCCTGTTTAGGCGCTTTGCTCAAACAAAAACGCGCTGTGATAAGCGCGTTCGTCGATCAAGCCAGCCTCACTCTGACGAGCACGGTCTTGCGACGATGCTCTACGCCCTGATAACGGTAGCGTCTCCGGCCCGGACTACTGGTGTGCAGCAACTTTCGGCGGACGGCTCCGGGGTCCATTCGATAACGGCGCTGGTACCGGACTCACACCTTACTCCGGCTCTCTGAAACCCCGCTTTGTTATGTACTCTTCCCCATCTAAGCCTTTAACGCTTTGTATTTAACCACGAACGCCTAAAATGTCAAGTTCCACGGTATCTATTCAGGCTAGTAAACCTGACGAAGCCACTTATTCCCTATGCCAGGTTTGGCGTAGACTTTGGTAGGCTAGGTGCTTGTGGATGACAAGATATTCGTGTTTCTATAAGCCCATTCCCCCTGCCCTCCTTCCTCAGGGAAGGGGGGGTTTTTTTGGGGGTGGGGGTGTCGCCACACCCCCCTTTTGCCCCCTTCTTCCCCGCTGGCGGGGGAGAAGGGGGTTGGGGAATGAGAGGGCCATCGCCTATGGCCAAAGTGTTAACCCATGAGGCACCCTCCCCAAAGTCTCTTTCACCACCTGGTAAAGATGGCTGAATAGTTACGTTTCTTCTTGCTCATCTGCAAGAGTATGCTAAAATTGCTTTTTAAGGGTGATTTCCGAAGGATAAGCACGTCCGCACGACATCATCAAACACAATCTCACGTATATATCACTTGCATGGAGGAGGTTAAATGAGCGAAATCGCAGAAAAATGGCACGCGCTGAGCATTGATGAGGTAGCCCAAAAACTCGGTACGGATGTCCGGAACGGTTTGACGACCGACGAAGTTAAGAAACGGTTGGAAATCTATGGGTACAATGAGTTGACGGAAAAGAAACCCCCGACGTTCCTGGAGCGTCTGTGGGAAAGCGTCAGTGAATTTATCGTGATGATCCTCATTGTCTCGGCCGTCATCTCCGCTTTCCTTGGGGACTATGTTGAGGCGGCAGCCATCATTGCCATCGTGATTCTCAACACCACCATCAGCATTATCCAGGATACCCGGGCCGAACAAGCGTTGGCGGCGCTCAAGAAGATGGCGGCGCCTGAGGCGCACGTCATCCGCGATGGGACGCGCGTGATGATCCCCTCACGGGAATTGGTGCCCGGCGACCTGGTGCTTCTGGAAGCCGGCAGCATCGTCCCGGCGGACCTGCGTCTGGTTCAGACGATGAACCTCAAAGCAGAAGAAGCTTCGTTGACCGGCGAATCTGTTCCGGTGAACAAGAACGCGCAGCATGTCTTGGACCCCACTGCCGGATTGGGCGATCAACATAACATGGCCTTCATGAGCACGACGATCACCTACGGACGTGGACAAGGAGTGGTCGTCGGCACGGGAATGAAGACCGCTATCGGGCAGATTGCCGAGCTGATCCAGTCGGTCGAGGAAGAAGACACGCCGTTGCAGAAAAAACTAGACGCGGTCGGTAAGACGCTCGGCATTGCCAGTCTGGCTATCTGCGGTCTGGTCTTCCTGGTAGGGATGTTGCGTCCTGTACTTACCGGTGCGACGGTGGGGTGGGACTTTCAACGGTGGATAGAACACAGTAAAGAGTTCTTTATGCTGGCCGTCAGCCTGGCAATTGCCGCTGTTCCAGAGGGTTTGCCGGCCGTCGTGACCATCTGTCTGGCTCTGGGGATGCAAGAAATGGTCAAACGCCATGCGCTGATCCGCCGCCTGCCCGCCGTCGAGACGCTGGGCGCGGCGACCGTCATCTGCTCCGATAAGACCGGTACGCTGACCCAGAATCAGATGACAACGACGCGCATCTGGGCCGACGGGCACACTTATGAGGTCACGGGACGGGGGTATACACCTGAGGGGGAGTTTGTTCTGGACGGTGAGGAGATTCTAAACATCGATGATCATCCTGTCTTGAAGGCGGTATTGTGGGGCGGCCTACTGTGCAACGACGCCATCCTCGAACAGCATACCGAGGCCAAATATCGGATGATCGGCGATCCGACCGAAGGCGCTATGGTCGTGGCCGCTGCGAAAGCTGGGCTGTGGCGGGATAAACTCGAGGCCATCTTCCCGCGCGTGAATGAGATCCCCTTCGACTCTGACCGCAAGCGCATGACCACTATCCACGACCTCGAACCGGCCGGGAAAAAGAATATCAGCCCCTTGCCCGGCGGTGGCAAGAATAACTATGTCGCCATTACCAAAGGTGCGCCAGACCTGGTTTTGGAGTGTTGTACGTCCATTTTAACCGCCGACGGCCCGGTTCCCCTGACCGCTGCCAAACGGCAGGAAATCCTGGAGGCGAACGCGGCCCAGGCGTCGCAGGCCTTGCGGGTGTTGGCCGTGGCCTATCGTCCGCTGACCGAAGTGCCGGACGAACCGCAGCCTAACGCGATTGAAAAAGACCTGATCTTTGTGGGATTGCAGGGCATGATTGACCCGGCACGTCCTGAAGTTCTCCCGGCGGTGCAAAAAGCCCAGGGGGCCGGCCTGCGCACTATCATGGTGACAGGCGACTATGCGGCGACGGCAGCAGCCATCGCCGGCGAAATCGGCATTTTGCGTGAAGGCCACATGGCGGTTTCCGGTACAGAACTGGAAGCGATGAGCGACGAGCAACTGGACCAGGTCATCGACAAGGTGGATGTTTTCGCCCGCGTTGCTCCGCATCACAAGATGCGCATTGTGTCGGCGCTGCGCCGGCGCAACAACATCGTGGCGATGACGGGTGACGGCGTCAACGACGCACCGGCGCTCAAGCAGGCCGACATCGGCGTAGCGATGGGCATCACCGGCACCGATGTCACCAAGCAGACGGCGGACATGGTGCTCACCGATGACAACTATGTGTCTATCGTCAGCGCCATCGAGCAAGGCCGCATCATCTATTCCAATATCCGCAAATTCGTCTACTTTTTACTCTCCTGCAATGTGGCCGAAATCACCATTCTCTTCATTTCTACGATCCTGGGTTGGTCACCGCCCCTCACGGCCATTCAACTGCTGTGGCTCAATCTCTTGAGCGACGGCGCGCCGGCTTTGGCGTTGGGCATGGAGAAGGGTGACCCTGACCTGATGGATCGTCCGCCGCGTCCGCCGGATGAGCCGGTCATCAACCGCGAGATGTGGACGGGGGTAGCCATTCAGACGGCCGCCATCACGACAGCGGTATTGGGCGCTTATCTTTTGGGCTGGAAAGTCTACGGCCCCCAACATGCACTCTACCGTGGGTATACTCCAGGAACAACAGCTTTCGACGAGTTCGCCACCTTGACCTCGGAGACCATGGCCTTTGTGACGCTGGTAGCCTCAGAGCTGTTCCGTGCCTACACTTCGCGGTCGGAGCGTTACCCCCTGTTCAAGCTGGGTATCTTCACCAACAAGTGGATGCAATATGCGGTGGGATTCTCGCTGTTCTTGCTGTTGTTGGTGGTGTACATCCCGATTCCTACTGTACAGCGGATATTCAATACGACGCCGATCACTGTCAACGAGTGGCTGCCGATGATTCCGCTCATCTTCCTGCCCTCTGTGGTAGCCGAAGTGCAAAAGTGGCTCCTCAACCGGCAGAAAAAAGGGTAGCTTGGACCCAAAAAGCGGCGATACTTGCAAGAGTATCGCCGCTTGCGTTGACGCCCTTTTGACTCAATTTGGGTTCTGAGGGACTTTGCATGGTGATGGAAAAACAGCTTTAGTTTTTGCCACGGATGACACGGATTGCACTGATTTTTTATACCTTGCGTGTCAATCCGTGGCCGGTTTCTTATTTCGACCCCACGAAATTCTGAAGAACCCTCAATTTTTAGCTACGACGCGGATGGTTACCGGCTCCGTCTCCGTCTTGTTCCCGGCGGCGTCGTAGACGATCACGTGGAATTTGTACGTCCCAGGTCCACCCAGCGTCCAGTTCACATTGAACGGCGCGATAGTGCGGGATTTGAAGGGTTCTGCCTCATCGTCTTTATAGAAGTCCACGCGGGCAATTGCGTATTGGTCATTGACCTCGGCGTTAATGTTGACCCATTCATCGACACCATACGTATAGGCGGCCCCCTCTGGGGGGTAGGTGAGGTCTACTTTGGGTGGCGTGTTGTCGACGGTGAATTGCAGCGTCGCCTGGCGCACGCCCTGATCCTGTCCGATAACCTGAAGTTGCAACGTGTACGGTCCATCTTCAAGGCCGGCGGTGTCGAAAAATTCCAGGATGTTGTTATCCACCTGGTTACCGTGGTCCGGCCCGATTTGCCTCCATTCGGTGGGGTTCAGCCCTTTGCCGAAGACCAGCCGGAAAAAGGCGAAGTTCCCACCGCGCGCGTTGCCGGTGATGGGCACCACGCCGCGGACGTAAGAATAAGCCGTGGGGGAAATGATGGCGACCTCGGCCTGTGCCTGATTAGGCCCGTAGATCGTATCGTACTCTGTCGGCGGAATGTCGACTTTGCGTTCCTCCGGCAGACTGTTGATCCAATCTTGAGCCTCCGGCGGTAAAACCATATAGACGCGCTCCTCCACCAATTCCGGCGGGGTGTAAATCGTCGCCAGTTTGCCCGTTTCGCGGTTCACCAGAAAGACCTGATGGATATTGTCCACTTCGGTCGGCTCCGTGCCGGGGATCATAATCTCGGTGCGGGTAGGACAATGGCCGTTGGGTAACAGACCCGATACCGAGCAGACGGTGACGTCGACTAATCCTTCGGGGCGCGTGAAGGGAACGATAGGTTCATCCTTGAGCGCGTATTCGATCACAGCGTGCCAGATGTAAGCCGCGCCGCGGATACCGTCGGTGTTGATCATGTAATCTTCCGCATCTTTGTTGCCCTGCCAGACCCCCACGGCGATCTGCGGCGTGAATCCTACAGCCCAGTTATCGGTGAAGTTATTGGTCGTCCCGGTTTTGCCGCCTGCCGGACGTTCGTTCGCCAGTTCCAAAGCGTTGGGGGTGCCGAAGGTAGGAATGCGCGCTTGCCGGTCAGACAGAATGTTGGTCATCAAATAAGCGAGACGTGAATCGAGAATCTGACGGGATTCCGGCTGATTATACTCGTAGAGGACCTTGCCGTTGCGATCTTCGACCCGCAGGATGGCGACGGGGTTCAACTCGCGGAAGTTGGGGCGTTGTTCTGATTCAGGAACAGGCTGCCCGAACATCAGGCCGTTGTTGGCAAAAACGGTGAACGCATACGTCATATCGATCAACTTGACTTCACCGCCACCCAGCGTCAGGCTCAGGCCGTAGTGTTGTAGGCCCTTATCAAGCGTCGTGATCCCCATCCGATGGGCGGTGCGGAGCACGTTGTCGATGCCGGCGATGGACATGGCTTCCACTGCCGGAATGTTGAGAGAGCGGGCCAGAGCACTGCGCATACTGACCGGACCATTGTAAGTGCGGGTGTAGTCTTCCGGGACGTAAGGTGCCATCCCCGGCCCCTGGTCGAATGCCTGTCGCACATCGAGGAACATATAAGCGGCGTTGTGCCCCTGCGCCAGGAAGGTGACATAGGTGAAGGGTTTGAACGAGGACCCCGGCTGGCGTAGCCCGTCTACCGCCACATTGAACTTGCCGTCGATGGCGTCATTCCAGTAGTCGGCGCTCCCCACCATCGCCAAAATCTCGCCTGTTGTGGGGCGGATGACGACGATGGCGGAGTTCGTGATATTGAAATCCTTGCCGATGCGACTGGCCGGCACGTCGGGGAGATATTGCGCCGCCTCACATCCCGCCGCGACAGCCTCCGGGATGACCACGGCCGGGTCTTCGCCTTTGAGAATGCGCAGATACGTTTGCACGGTACACTGCGCCTGGTTGTTCAAATCCACGTCGAGAGTGGTGTAGACGCGCAGGCCGCCGCCCGCCACCAGTTCGGGCGAGAACATACTTTCCAATTGATGGCGCACGTACATCGAGAAGTGCGGCGCCTGGATGTCGAAACGTTTGTTGGATTGTGCCAGCTTCCACGGTTCCGCTTCGGCGGCTTTGGCCTCCTCGCTGGTGATGCAACCTTCTTCGACCATGCGTTTCAGGATGATGCCCTTGCGTTCGAGTGCCTCTTCTGGCGCATCGAAGGGGTTGAGCAGCGGATACTGCGGGATGGCGATGAGGGTCGCCGCCTCCGAAAGAGTCAGTTCGCCGACAGATTTCCCGAAGTAGACCCGCGCCGCCGCATCGATCCCATACGCCAGATTCGCATACAGGTTGGTGTTGATGTACCATTCCAAAATTTCCTCTTTGCTGTACAGGCGCGTCAATTCTATGGCGATGAGGATTTCCTTGATCTTGCGCGTGTAGCTTTTCTCATAACGTTCCTCAATGGGAATCACGGAGTTCTTGACAACCTGTTGGGTAATCGACGAACCACCCTGAATATCCTCCCCTTGCAGATTGGAGTAAAACGCGCGCAGTAAGCCGCGTGTATTGAAACCGGGGTTAGTCCAGAAGGTCTTGTCTTCGGCGGCGACTGTCCCACATACCACATAATCGGGCACTGCCGATAGAGACACCCAGTTCCGATCCCCGGCGTTGGGATCGATCACCTCGTAGAGCAAATGTTTGCCGGTACGGTCGTAAATTTTAGTCGTCTCGAAAGTCTGCACGCTGGCCCTGGCGACATCGTCCGGCGTCGGCAGGTTGTCGGTGATAGTGTTATAGGCTGCGGCGGCGCTGCCTACGCCCATTCCGATGACCACCCCTGTAGCCAGGATTGAAATCAAGATCGCCAGCCCGACGATCCGCAAGATCAGATTAAAACCGGTGCGGCTCTTGTGCCTTTTCCGCTCACGGTCGATGATGACCAGCGAGCGCAGCAAGGGAACGGAAGTATGTTTCTGTGCCATCTTTACCTCATTTTCTGCCCGCTCTTCCGGGCGGATCGGTTCTTTTTTTGTAAACTTTTAGTCTTGTGAACATAGCAATTTTTTCAATAGCTATTCAGGCTAGTTAACCTGGCGAAACAACTTATTCCATACCAGATTTGGCGTGGATTTTGGTATGCCAGGTACTTTTGGATGACGAGATAGGCGTGTTTCTATCAGCCCATTCCCCCTGCCCCCCTTCCCTGGGGAAGGGGGGCTTTCTGTAGGGGGTGTGGCAGGCGGCTTCGCCGCCTGCCACACCCCCGCTTTTTCGCCCCCTTCTCCTCCGCTGGCGGGGGAGAAGGGGGTTGGGAGATGAGAGGGTCATCACCGATGGCCGAAGTGTCAATACCTTATGCACCATCCCCAAAGTCCCGTTCGCAATCTAGCACAGGCGGCTAAATAGTTACAGTGATATTATGCCGTGCTTCTGGAGTTTTGCAAGATCGACAATGCTTGACGAATTCGCAATATCCGTTAGAATGTACCTGATTGTATGAGGCTGGATAGCTATGTTTGAATCTTTAAGTGCGAAACTACAAAGCGTCTTCGACCGCTTGGGTAAACGCGGCATTTTACGCGAGGAAGACGTCAATGCAGTCCTTAGAGAAATCCGGCTGGCACTTTTAGAAGCGGACGTCAACTACAAAGTCGTCAAAGACTTTGTTGATCGCGTTCGGGAAAAGGCCGTGGGCGAAGAAATTTCGCGCGCTTTGAATCCCGCCCAGCAAATGATCAAGATCGTCCACCAGGAACTTGTGGTGACGCTGGGCGAGCCTGGACGGTTGGAGTTGAAGGGGCACGCTCCTTACGTCATCATGCTGGTGGGGTTGCAAGGCTCCGGCAAGACGACCATGGTGGCCAAGCTGGCGTTGCATCTCCGTTCTCAGGGGCATTTCCCGCTGATGGTGGCGGCTGATACCTACCGGCCCGCCGCGATCACCCAACTGGAAGTCCTGGGACGCCAGATCAACGTCCCCGTCTACAGCGATCGTACTGCCAAACCGCCGGACATCTGCGCGCATAGTCTTGAGGACGCCCGCACCCGTGGCTCGGACATCGTCTTACTGGATACAGCCGGACGCTTGCAGATCGATGAAGCGATGATGACAGAATTAGTCGCCATTCGGGATCGCGTCCATCCGGTCGAAATTCTTCTCGTGGCCGATGCGATGACCGGGCAGGAAGCGGTGCACATCGCACAAGGCTTCCATGAGCGCGTCGGGCTGACCGGGCTGATCCTGACGAAAGTGGACGGTGATGCGCGCGGCGGTGCAGCGATCAGCATGCGCGAAGTGACCGGCGTGCCCATCAAGTTCCTGGGAACCGGCGAGAAGACCGGGGCGTTGGAACCCTTCCATCCTGAGCGGCTTGCCAGCCGCATCCTGGGCATGGGCGATGTGCTCTCTTTAATCGAGCGCGCCGAGACGGCTTTTGACGAAGCTCAGGCTGCCGAAATGGAGCAGAAACTACGCAAAGGCGAATTCGATCTGGAAGATTTCCTGGATCAATTGCGCCAGGTGCGCAAGATGGGGCCGCTCAATGAGCTGTTGGGAATGATTCCCGGCTTGGGCAAAGCGCTCAAAGGCGTCGACCTCGAAAAGCTGGAGGCCGAGAAAAACCTCAAGTCCGTCGAAGCGATTATCCTTTCCATGACGGCAGAGGAACGTCGGAACCCGCGAATTCTCAACGCCAGCCGTAAACGGCGCATTGCTGCCGGCAGTGGAACGAATGTGCAACAGATTAACCAACTCCTGAACCAGCATCGTCAGATGCAGAAGATGATGAAGCGTTTGGGAGACGGCAAGATGCGGGGCTTACCTCGGTTTTTGCAGGGGTGAGAGTTATTCACGTGGACATCAGACAATTGAATACACTTTGAGTCATTTTTCCGGTTAAGAGGACAGGAGGAGTATGCTTAGAATTAGATTACGTCGTGTTGGCGGTAAAAAGCAGCCCAGTTACCGCATTGTTATCGCTGAATCTACGGCCCCACGGGATGGGAAGTTCGTAGAAATGGTCGGGTTCTATAACCCGCGTACCGCACCTGAAACGATCCAGGTTAAAGAAGAACGAGTCCTGCATTGGCTCTCTGTAGGAGCGCAGCCGAGCGATTCGGTCGTGCGGCTCTTGAAGAAGGCGGGAACATTGGCACGCTTTGAACGTATGAAAGCGGGCGAATCTGTTGAGGCTTTGGTTGAAGAAGCCAAGGCTGTGGAGCAGACCGCAGGCCCACAAACCGATCTCATGGCCCTGGAGGAAGAACCTGTGACTGAGGATGGCGGCGCTGAGTGAGGCCATAAGCTGCAGGATTTCGCCTCGGTCGCTTGTTCCTTTTGATATCCTATCCTTAAATGTCTTTCCCATACTCAAGGAGGCGTAACGATGTCTGCAGTCAAGGATTTGGTGGAATATATCACAAAAGCTCTGGCGGATGAGCCAGAAGAGGTCAACCTTTCAGAGATCGAAGGAGAAACCTCAATCGTTCTGGAGTTGCGGGTCTCCCCTGAAGACATGGGGAGAATGATCGGTCGTGAAGGCCGGACGATTAACGCTATGCGCTCCCTGGCGCGCGTCTTGGGCGCGAAGATGGGCAAGAAGGTCACGCTGGAGATCGTATAGTTATGGCCGTTGTGGCCACTGTATGTCATGAAGTCAGGAGGCTCAGGAATGCCGCAAAAGCAACCTGAGCCTCGTTATTTGGCGGTGGGGCGCATCTTGCGTCCCCATGGCGTCCACGGCGAACTCCGTGCCGAGATTTTGACCGATTATCCAGAGCATCTTGCTGCTGTGCCTACGCTGTATGTCGGCGCGGAGCACCGTCCCTACCCCCTGTCGGGAGTGCGTTTTCATCAAAGGGCGATGCTGCTGACGCTAGAGGGTTGCACCACCCGCGACGATGCGGAGGCGCTGCGCGGGTCCCTGGTCGAAATTGCCGTAACGGACGCCATCCCGTTGGAGGAAGACGAGTATTACCATTTCCAGGTCATCGGCATGCAGGTGGAAACCGATGCCGGTGCCGTGTTGGGACACATTGTCGATGTTTTCACCGCCCCGGGCGCTAACGATGTCTTTGTCGTCCATGGCACCCAGGGTGAGATTTTGCTTCCGGTGATTGAAGACGTCATTCTCAAGCTGGATGTGGAAGCCGGGCGGGTGCTGGTTCACATGCTGCCCGGTCTGCTCGGTGAAGAATAATCAGCAAGGCGGGTGACAGAACCCGGGGTGTAGTTCCGTAAACCATGTAACTATTCAGCCACCCGGCGCGCGATTTCGTTTGTGAGCGGATGAAGTCGATGGACGATCTGCGGTATTGGCTGGGTTTTAACCTGGTACGAGGCATTGGGCCGGTGCGCTTGCGCATGTTGCTGGATACGTTCGGCGACATCCGGTCGGCCTGGGAGGCTCCAGAACAGGCGTTGCGCGAAATGAAGCTGGAACGCCGCTCTCTGGAGAACTTCCTGAAAATACGCCACCAGGTCGATTTGGATGAGGTGCTGCGCCGCGTGGACGGCATGGGCATTCACGTGCTGACCTGGGATAGCCCTGACTACCCTGACCTGTTGAAGCCCATCGCCGACGCCCCGCCTGTGCTCTTCGTGCGCGGCGCGATCATCCCGCCCGATGAGTGGGCCGTGGCGTTGGTGGGCACACGCAAAGCGACCGTTTATGGACGCGAGGTCGCTCGCGTCCTGGCGGCGGACCTGGCGCAGAACGGGGTGACGGTGGTCAGCGGTTTGGCGCGCGGCGTTGACAGCGTCGCGCACAGGGCGGCGCTCGACGCAGGGGGACGGACATGTGCGGTTTTAGGCTCCGGCGTGGATTGCATCTATCCCGCCGAACACCGCAAACTGGCGGACGCCATCGCCGAAAACGGCGCCTTGATCAGCGATTATCCCCTCGGCACGCAGCCGGAAGCCGCGAACTTCCCCGCGCGCAACCGCCTCATCAGCGGCTTGAGCCTGGGCGTGGTGGTGGTGGAAGCCGGTCTTAAAAGCGGCGCGCTGATCACGGCAGACTTCGCCCTCGATCAGGGCCGCGAGGTCTTCGCCGTGCCCGGCAGTATCCTCAGTCCCGCCTCGGCGGGATGTAACCGCCTGTTGCGCGATGGCGCCAATGTGGTCACCGAGGTGGGCGATATCTTGGAGACGCTGCATCTCAATCAAGTGTCGGAAAAGCAGATGGCGCGAGAAGTCCTGCCGACCAATGCGATGGAGGCCGCTCTCATAGGGCATCTCTCTGCCGAGCCGCGTCATCTTGACGAATTGTCGCGGGAGACAGCCCTGCCGGTCGAAGTCGTCAGCAGTACGCTGGTGATGATGGAGTTGAAAGGGATGACGCGCCAGGTCGCGCCCTTGCAATATGTCCTGGCGCGTGAACCGGCGGAAGAATACGTGGTAGACGATAGCACAAAGGAGGCAGAATGACCGAATCGCTGTATGCCGTGATTATGGCCGGGGGCGGCGGGACGCGCTTGTGGCCCTTGAGCCGCAGTGGACATCCCAAACAAACGTTAAAATTGTTCGGCGAGCGCACGATGTTCCAATTATCCGTGGATCGTTTACTGCCCCTTCTGCCGGCAGAGCACATTTTGGTCGTCACGGCGGCGGAACAGGTGGACCCTTTAGCCGCGCAGTGTCCCGAAGTGCCGCGTGAGAACTTCATCGTCGAGCCGCTGGGACGGGGAACGGCGCCCTGCATCGGTCTTGCGGCCATGGCGTTGCAGCAGCGCGATCCCGATGCTGTGATGGCCGTAGTCACCGCCGATCACCTGATCCGCCGTGTGGATACATTCCGCGCCGCGTTGCGCGTGGCGCAGTACGTTGCCGCGCAGGACTATCTGGTCACGTTAGGCATAACGCCGACGTATCCTGCCACCGGCTATGGCTATATCCGCCGGGGCGCTTTATTAGGTCAGGTGGGCGGTTTCGACTATTACCGGGTGAAACGCTTCACCGAAAAGCCCGATGCGCCGACGGCTACGGCCTTCTATAAAGAAGGCGTCTATTCCTGGAACAGTGGGATGTTCATCTGGCGCGTCGCGCGCATCCTGGAAGAGATACGCCGTTGGATGCCGGATTTGAGCGCCACTCTGGATGAGTTGGAGAGCGTCTGGGGAACGCCGGCTTATGCCGAGACGCTCGGTCGTTTATGGCCGGCGCTGCGCCAGGAGACCATTGACTATGGTATTATGGAGAAAGCCGATAACGTTGTCGTCATCCCGGTGGATTTAGACTGGTCTGACATCGGGGCGTGGGCGGCGGTGATGGAGCTACATCCCCACGATGACGCCGGTAACGTCCTGGTCGGCGACGTCATCCACCTAGACGGGGTGAACACGATGGTCTTCGCCCAGGGCGAGCGTCTGGTCGTCACTATTGGCGTGCAAGACTTGATCGTCGTGGATACACCGGATGCCGTGCTGATCGCGCAGCGCGACCAGGCCGAGCGGGTGAAAGAGGTCATTGAGCGCCTGCGCCGCGAGGGACGCGACGCCTACCTGTAATTGGCGCTTGACAGCCGACGACTTTCCTTCGTCAGAATGGCGGAGTCGTTACCAAAATTCGATGGAATGGAGTATGTCCGATCAATTAAAACTCGAAGCTTATTGTATGAAATGTAAGGTAAAACGGGAGATGGCGCAACCAACTCCCGTCTTTACGGCTCAGGCCCGGCCGGCGGTGGAAGGAAAATGTCCGGTATGCGGAACCACGATGTTCCGTATGGGGGAGACGCCGCTGCATGCCCATTTGACGCCACCGGCTAAACCGGCGCCGCCGAAACCCACCGGCAAGCTCGTGATCGTGGAGTCGCCGACAAAGGCGCGCACGGTCGGGCGTTTCTTGGGAAAGGAGTATACCGTCAAGGCCTCGGTCGGCCATGTCCGTGACTTGCTGCGCTCGCAACTCTCCGTGGATGTCGAGCACGACTTCGCGCCCAAGTATCGCATCCCCAACGAGAAACGCGCCGTCGTTAAGGAGTTGAGCCAAATCGTGCAGAAGGCGGAGTCGGTATATCTGGCAACCGACCCCGACCGGGAAGGGGAGGCCATTGCCTGGCATTTGAGCGAGGTCTTGGACCTGCCACCCGGGCAGGCGCAGCGAGTCGTCTTTCACGAGATCACCAAAGATGCTGTGGATGAGGCATTTGCCCATCCCCGCGACCTTAACATGGACCTGGTTAATGCCCAACAAGCGCGGCGTGTTTTGGATCGGCTGGTCGGCTACAACCTCAGCCCACTGCTCTGGCGCAAAGTGCGTAGCCGGCTTTCGGCAGGGCGCGTGCAATCGGTGGCTCTGCGCCTGATTGTGGAGCGCGAGCGCGAAATCGAAGACTTTGTGCCGGAGGAGTATTGGACGCTCGACGCGGAGCTGGCATCGCAACATCCCGTCGCCCGCCAGAAACGCCCGACCTTTAAGGCGCGGCTGGTGCAGATTCGCGGCGCAGAAGTCGCGTTGCACCGTGAAGACGACGTGAAGCCCCTGCTCGAGTCCCTTGAACACGCCATCTACAGCGTTTCCAAAATTAAGGAAGGACAACGCACGCGCAAGCCATCCGCTCCCTATACGACTAGCACGCTCCAGCAGGAAGCCTCGCGCAAACTCGGTTTCATCGCCCGCAGAACGATGCAGGTTGCCCAGCAGCTTTATGAGGGCATCGACGTAGGCGACGGCGAGATGGTAGGATTGATCACTTATATGCGCACCGACAGCACCAACGTCGCGCGACCGGCGCAGGATGAGGCCCGGCACTTCATCAGCGAGCATTACGGCGCCGAATTCCTGCCTTCCCACCCGCCGGTTTACAAGACGCGCACCAAAGGCGCTCAGGAAGCCCACGAAGCGATTCGTCCGACCAGTGTCCTGCGCACACCGGACGGCTTGAAATCCCATTTAAGTTCCGAACAATACCGGCTGTATGATTTGATCTGGCGACGTTTTGTCGCCAGTCAGATGGAAGCCGCGTTGTACGATACCCTCAGCGTCGAAATCCTGGCCGGCACGGAAACCGACAAACCCTATTTGTTCCGCGCGTCCGGCTCGACATTGCGCTTTCCGGGTTTCCTCATTGTCTACGAAGAGGCCAGTGCCGAAAACGGCGAGCCGGAGCAGGAGAAAGTGCAACAGATTCCCCTGTTGACGGTGGATGAGGTATTGGACCTGATCCGCCTGTGGCCGGAGCAACACTTCACCCAGCCGCCTCCCCGCTACACCGACGCCACGCTCATCAAGACGCTGGAGGAGTATGGCATTGGCCGTCCTTCGACGTATGCCACGATTCTCTCCACCATTGAGCAACGCGGCTATGTGCGGCGTGAAGCGCGCCGTTATTTCCCGACGGAAACCGCTTTTGTCGTCAATGACATGCTGGTGGAGAATTTCCCTGACCTCATCAACGTGGATTTTACCGCCCAGATGGAGTCGGAATTGGATGATGTGGCCGCTGGAACCCAGGACTGGGTCGCCCTGATGCAGAAATTCTACGGCCCCTTTCAGCGGACGTTGGCGCAAGCTGAAGAGACCATTCCTGTCGTGGAGCAGATCGAATACGTGGGGCGTGAGTGTCCGGAGTGTCATCAGGGGCAATTGCTCGTGCGTTATGGACGTTATGGGAAGTTTATTGGCTGTTCGAATTTCCCTGCATGCCGTCATACCGAACCCTGGCTGGAGAAAATCGGCGTCAAATGCCCTCGTTGCACCGACGGTGAAATTGTCGAGAAACGTACCCGGAAAGGACGTATTTTCTACGGCTGCTCGACGTGGCCGGCCTGCGAATTTACCTCCTGGAAACGCCCTTTGCCGCAACCATGTCCTGCCTGCGGGGGCCTTTTGGTCACCGCGCGCAAGGATGTGGCCCGCTGCCTGAACTGCGAAAAGGAATTCTCTCTCGACAGTGTAGAGACAGGGCCGGAGCCGCGCCCGGAGCCCATCAGCCGGGGCTAAAGCCATGGGCTTGAATCTACGCCGCCTTGCCGGCCGGCAGCTCAGTTCCCGTTGAGGAACTCCATGCGTTGAGCCGTAGGGCTTAACGCTTGCATGGTACACAAAAAAGTCCTCTTTCCCCCGCGTTGGCGCGGGGGGAGAAGGGGAAAGGGATAGGAGGTAAGCCATTGAAAAAAATTGCTACGTTCACAAGACTCAAAGTTTACCTAGCCTGAATAGATACCAAGGGAGGAGCTTATGGGAGTGCTTGATTGGCTGATCGTTTTTGTAGCCGTGGGCGTCGTTGGTTTCTTAACCTATCAACGGATGGCGAAGGCATTGTTTTCGCTTGCCATTCTGTGGGCGGCGACGATGTTTAGCACCCTGTTGTATAAAGAAGCGGCCTATCGTGTCAAAGCGGTTGCCGGACCCAATCCATCGCTAACCGAGGGCGTGATGTTTATCGTGTTGTTCATTCTCTTCTTCGTTATAGGCTACGCTGTGATCCACGCTGCGTTTCCGGTGACAAAATTGCCCAAGCTTGGCGTTCTGGACTCTCTGATGGGATTTTTACTGGGGATCATCGTTGCCGCCGTCATCGTGGTGCTGTTTGAAAATGCCATCGGTGTGATGGTGCGCGAGCAGTGGACAAATTTCACGAGTTGGGCCAATATACGCAGAGAATTTATCACCTCGCCGTTGCGTCCGTTCTCCAGACAGCTATTACTGATCTATCGCTGGCTTTTCACGCCCTTTTTCCAGGTGCTGCCGCCGGTTTTGGTGCCTCAATAATCCGCAGTCGGAGTTATCGCCATGCTGGCCTTGGCCCGGCATCGCCGAGGGTTCACCATGGAGCGCGAGTTGGTAACTCGCGCTCCGAATCGAGCCACTATTCAGCCGCCCACCACACCCCTTACAATCTGGCGATCCGCTCCGCGCATGGCTAACGGGTGTGAAATTTCTGCCCCGCTGTACGAGCCTGAAGAGATGCCAAATTGCAACTATTCAGCCACCCTTGCCAGGTGGCAAATGGGACTTTGGGGAGGGCACATAATAGGTTACTCCTTCGGCAGGTGCTGACCCTCTCATCCCCCAACCCCCTTCTCCCCCGCCAGCGGGGAAGAAGGGGGCGAAAAAGAGGGGGTGTGGCGGGCAGCGAAGCTGCCCGCCACACCCCCACCCAAAATCCCCCTTTCTGGGGGGCAGGGGGGATGGGCTTATAGAAACACGCATATCTTGTCATACAGAAGCACCTGGCCTACCAAAGTCTACGCCAAACCTGGCATAGGGCATAAGTGGCTTCGTCAGGTTGACTGGCCTGAATAGATACGCCAAATTTATATCAGGGGGGAGATTGACGTCAATAGATCGTGAGATTTTCGAGACATGGGTGGCCGAGGCGCTGGACGCGCTCCCCGAAGCCTTTCGCACCCGCCTGGAAAATGTCGAGGTGGTTGTGGAAGACTGGCCCGACCGGGAGACGCTGCGCCGCGCCGGTCTGCGCCATCCGGCAGAACTGATGGGATTTTATCACGGTGTCCCGCAAACACAGCGGACCCATCATTACGGCCTGGTCTTGCCGGACAAAATCTCCATTTATCGCCGTCCCATTGAATTGCACTGCCGCACCCCGCAAGAGATACGTGAGACCGTCCACCACGTAGTGCGCCACGAGATTGCACATCATTTCGGGATCGACGACGAGCGGCTGAAGGAGATGGGGGTGTATTGAGTTTGTGACCTCAGCAATTCGCCCCCCCACCGGGCAAGGGGGGCTGAAGAGTGGCGGTTCCAGCATCTTCGCCAGGGGATGCCAACGAGGCTTAAGGGACGATGTTCCCGTTGAGCGCGGTGACATCCTTGAGCGCCGGGATGTAGTATTCGTTCAAATACTCCTGCACCATACGCCGCGTCGAGAAATGCGCTCCGATGGTGCGAATGGCTTCCTTCATCATCGTGACCCACTCACGCGGAATATCGTCGCGGTCGCGTTTGTAAAACAGCGGCACCACTTGCTCTTCCAGGAGCTTATACAGGGCGTTGGCATCGGCGTCATCTTGCAAATTGGGGTCTGCATAGGTTTGCCCTGGATTGATCGCCCAGCCGTTGCGGCCGTTGTAGGCTTCGGCCCACCACCCATCGAGGATGCTCAAGTTGAGAATGCCGTTGAAGGCCGCCTTCATGCCGCTGGTACCGCTGGCCTCCATCGGTTTGCGCGGCGTGTTCAGCCACACGTCCACCCCCTGCGTCAGATAGCGCGAGACGTGCATATCGTAGTCTTCGACAAAGGCGATCCGCCCGCCAAACTCGGGGCTGCGAGCGATGTTGTAGATTTGCTGCAACAGTAGTTTGCCGGGATCGTCCGCCGGATGGGCCTTGCCGGCGAAGATGAACTGGACGGGGCGGTAGCGGTCGTGGACGAGCGCCTTCAGGCGTTCCATATCCCGGAAGATGAGATTGGCCCGTTTGTAGGTGGCAAATCGGCGGGCAAAACCGATCACCAGCGCATCGGGATCGAGAAAGATGCCCGAACAGAGCAGTTGATCGGGGGGCGTGGCCTGCTGCATGCGCGCTTCCCGCGCGCGCTCCCGTATGGTGGAGAACATTTTGCGCTTGAGGCGGATGTGGGCCTCCCACAGTCGTTCAGCGGGGATCTCTTCGACGCGCGCCCATAGGAGAGGATCGTCCTGGTGGGCCATCCAATCGGGGCTGACATAGCGGTGGTAAAGGCGATGCATAGCTTCGCCTGTCCATGAAGCAAGGTGCACACCGTTGGTCACCTGCCCGATGGGGACTTCGTCGACAGACTTCCCCGGCCACAGGCTTTGCCACATGTGACGCGACACTTCCCCGTGCAGCTCACTCACGCCGTTGGCGCGCCCCGCCATCTCCAGCGCCAGTTTGGTCATATTGAAGGCTTCACCGTCGCCCATGTTGTGACTGCCCAACTTTAAGAACTCTTCGCGGCTGAGGTTGAGTTGGGGCCAGCAATTGTAGAAATACTTGTCCATAAGGGAAAAATTGAAGGTATCATGACCGGCGGCGACAGGGGTATGGGTGGTGAAGATGGTGCCCGCACGGACACGCGCCTTCGCTTCTTCGAAGGACATCCCCTGGGCTATGAACTCACGGGCGCGTTCGAGGACCATAAAAGCGGAGTGTCCCTCATTGATGTGCCAGACGACCGGTTGTATTCCCAAACGGCGGAGGATCTGCACGCCGCCAATGCCGAGCAGAATTTCCTGTTGGATGCGCGTTTCCCGGTCGCCGCCGTACAGTCGCGCCGTCAACTGGCGATCCCACGGCGCATTTTGTTCTACATCGGCGTCCATCAGGTAGAGATGCGTGCGGCCGATCAGCACTTCCCAGACTTGCAGGTAGATGTGGCGGTCCCCTACCTTCACGGGGACGAGAAGCCGCTCGCCGTCCCTGTCCCATACCGGTCGCATCGCCACTTCCTGGGTATTGAGCGGTGGATAGATGGCCTCTTGCCAGCCGTTGGGATCCATCCTTTGGCGGAAGTAGCCCTGCTCGTAGAGGAAGCCGACGGCGACAAAGGGCAATCCCATATCGCTGGCCTCTTTGGCATGGTCGCCGGAGAGACCGCCGAGGCCGCCGGAATAGATAGGCAGCGAGGCGTGCAGGCCGAATTCCGCCGATAGATAGGCGATAGGGCTTTTACTATACCATTGGGGACTGCTGTGGGTGTCCCGGTCCATTTCCATCAACACGGCATCGAAGTCGCGCAGGAAAATGGGATCCTTTGCCAGCTCATTGAGACTCTCTGGAGGAATCTCCTGGAGGATACGCACCGGATTATGACGGGTCGTCGTCCAAAGCGTGCGATCCAGTTGTTTGAAAAGGTCGCGGGAGGCGCGATGCCAGGACCACCACAAGTTATAAGCCAGTTCTTCCAAACGCGCCAAGCGTGGTGGAAGTTTCTGTTGTAATGACGATGGTGCTGCTTGATCCATAATTTCCTTTCCGTAACAAAAATTGTAAACTTTCTGGTCTTGCGAACATAGCCATTGTTTTAATGGCTTACCCCCATTTTTTCGCCCTTCCTTCTTCCCCGCTGGCGGGGGAGAAGGGGGGATGAGAGGGTCAGCGCCGATGGCTGAAGTGTCAACCCATGATGAACCATTCCCAAAGTCCCGTTCACAACCTGGCAAGGGTGGCTCAATAGTTACTAAAAAACTAAGGTCGAATCCAGAGAACCAGCATAAACATTACCAGGGCAACAATGCCAAATTCCGCCAGGACCCTACGGGTTAGCCGCCCTAGCAGATACTGATAACTCAATCCACTCAACAGATATAACTCCAGCGTCAACATCGTGCCCGCCGTCCACGTCGAGATGGGCCAGTATCCCAAAACCCAGGCCATCTCTCCGATCAACACCGCGATGATCCCGCCGAAGAGCCATACCAGGGACCCCTGCGCCCCACTGGCGCTCAACAGGTCGAAAGCCAACAGCCCGATGAGCACCATGATCGCCGGCCCGGTGATCAAGGCGCGTTCTTGTTCCCGCAGAATGAGGCTCGAAAGCGCAAAGCCGAGCAAGTAATCGGCGATGTTGAGCATGGTGCGCGCGCCGGTATAGCCGGGGCTATCGGGGGAAAAGGCGCGGTAGTTCAGGTGGATTAACAATCCAATGAATATCCCGCTGAGCACCAGCGTTACCAACCATACCGGCACTGAGGTAGCGCGGATCAGCAGGAGTGAAGCCAGGAGCGTCCCCAGCGCTGGGGTGATGAGGGAAAAAATCAGGGGGCGCTCTCGGGTGTCATAGTGGGGGTGCCCCTGAAGCAGCGAAAAGGCGCCGCTGGCCACCAGCCCCACCATCAGGAGCGCCAACAACCAATCCCCACCAAAGGATAGTTGCAGCGGCGAGCCAAAAATATGCCACATACCCCAGACTACGGTCGGAAGTTCGACGAACCGAAACAACGTCGCACTCGCCATGGTGACGACCAGGATGACGCTGAGGCGGTCGCGCTCGGTATGTTGTGCTTCCCTGCTTTGCATCAGCATAGAGAATGATTCTAATGCGGGACCAACATTTGTCAACCGGTTTTCTGGATATTCGCTGTGGCGCCGGTGATTTGCAACGCTACTTCAGATCGCGCGTGAGAATATCCAGGAACTCGTGATTGGTGCGGGTCCGTCGCATTTGTTGCAGGAGCGCCTCGGTGGCCGCGGTGATGTCGTAACCGGGGGTGGTAGGCGTGCCGGCCATCATCTGGGAGACCATGCGGCGCAGGAGCCATACCTTACGCAGCGTCTCTTTGTCCAACAGCAATTCTTCGCGCCGCGTGCCGGAGCGCAGAATGTCGAAAGCCGGGAAGATGCGCCGCTCCTGGAGCTTGCGGTTCAGATGGAGTTCCATGTTGCCGGTGCCTTTGAATTCCTCATAGATCATGTCGTCCATGCGACTGCCGGTGTCGATCAGACAGGTGGCGAGAATGGTCAGGCTACCCCCTTCTTCGATGTTGCGCGCCGCGCCAAAGAATTTTTTGGGCGGATAAAGGGCCGCCGGATCGAGACCGCCGGAGAGAGTGCGTCCACTCGGCTGCACTACCAGGTTGTACGCGCGCGTCAGGCGCGTGAGGCTGTCCATCAAGATGACAACATCGCGCCCGATCTCCACGAGGCGTTTAGCGCGGTTCAAGGCCATCTCCGCTACCTGCGTCTGATGATCGACCGCTTCATCAAAAGTGGAGCTGCTGACCTCGGCTTCGACCGAACGATCCATATCCGTGACTTCCTCAGGCCGTTCCCCGATGAGCACAACCATCAGGTGAATGTCGGGATGGTTCGCGGTGATGCCGTTGGCGATCTTTTGGAGGACCGTGGTTTTGCCGGCTTTGGGCGGCGAGACGATGAGGCCGCGCTGTCCCAGGCCAATCGGCGCGACCAGGTCCAGCAGACGCTCGGTCAAGTTTTGAGGTTCGGTGCTGAGGTTGAGCTTGCGGTTGGGGAAGATCGGCGTCAGCCGCTCGAAATGCGGGCGGCGTTTGGCCGATTCCGGGTCCATACCGTTGACCGCTTCCACGCGCAAGAGGCTATGGTACTTTTCTGTTTCTTTCGGCGGACGGACTTGCCCGATAACCATGTCGCCGGTGCGCAGGCTGAAGCGTCGGATCTGGCTTTGGGAGACGTAGACATCCTGGGGACCGGGCACATAACGCGCTGAACGCAAGAAGCCGATGCCCTCGTTGGTGATTTCCAGGATGCCGCCGCCGAAACTGAATCCCTCACGTTCCGCTTTGGCTTTGAGCAGCAGCAGGATGAGGTCTTCTTTTTTGCGTCCGCTATACCCGGAAACTTTGTAGGTACGGGCCAAATCACGCAGTTCAGGGAGCCGAATTTTTTCCAGCGCATTCATGTCCATGGAGCGCAGGATGTCGGCCTCCTCTTCGATTTCGACAAGCGGTGCGCCCCGTGGCTCTTCCACGGGCGCCTCTTCTATTTCCTCTTCCGGTTTGGGCACTTCGCTTTCTTCGTCGGGGAAGTATTCCGCCATCTCCATCAACTCTTCGGTTTCGGTAACGGGAGGCACTGGCCCGCCGTGGTTATCGGTGGTGATGATGGCGATACTTTCTGGGGACGTGTCCTCATGGGTTTCACTTTCCATGAGCATTTCGTTTTCGGATGTCTCCATAGCGAATGGTGGAGAGTCCACATCCGTTGGGTTTTCAGAGTGTAATTCTTCTTCGGGATACATAAGGCTCCTCCTCGTAATCCATGGTTGATTGGAATTGATGCTGGTTTCTACAGCAGTAATGTCACTAAGGCCCAGGTCACAACACCTGTCCAGAGCAAACTGTCGATACGATCAAAAATGCCGCCGTGGCCGGGAATCAGCGTTCCGCTGTCCTTGACGCCGACTTCGCGCTTAATGACGGAGACGAAAAAATCACCGGCAGTGGTTAGGGCAGCTATCACCAGGCCAAGCAGCGCGCCTGTGGCCGGCGTCACCTGGAGAGGCTGCCGCGCGACCGTGGGCCAAAGCCAGCCGAGAAACAAACCGGTGAGGGTCCCGCTGATGACTTCGCCGCTATAGCCTTCCCAGCTCTTGCCCGGGCTGATGGTCGGTGACATTTTGTGGCGTCCCCAACGCCGCCCCACAAAGTAGGCCGCCGATTCGCTGACCCAGACGATGGGGAGGGCGGTGAGCGTCCACCACAGCCCCTCGGGAAGGGCGCGCATGCGCCACAAATACGCCCCGCCGATGCCCAGATATGTTCCCCCGGCCAGAGTCAGCGCCCATTCGGCGGTGGGAGCTGCTATGTCAGGATGGCGGTGCCGCCGATAGAGTATCCATCCCTCGGTCAGTAAGGTCAGCCCGGCCATGCCCGGCGCGAGCCATTGGCCGTTGCCCCACAGCGCATCGGCCAACCACAGGAGATCGAAGGCCACAACGCCACCCCAGGCCGGGTTATACCCCTTGCGTTGGAGCATCCGCGTGTATTCGAAACCGGCGAGCAGCGTCGCTACACCGATCAAAAGGGCATACGGCCAGTCTCCAATGATGATGAGGACCAGGACCGCCGGCAGCAGCACGGCGGCGCTGATGATGCGAGTTTTCATGAGAGTTTCTCCATTGAATCAGGTATCATCTGTCCGTGACCCATAAGATTCGAGTTGTATTTCATGGCAGCAGGAGACGGAAACCTGGTGCAGGTTCGCATGTGCGTTTCAATCGGCAACGCCCGGCTTTTGTGGTCCCTCGTGACTTCGGCAGCGTCATCTTTGGCCTGGGCAAGGTTGGGCCTAACGCCTTTGAAACACACCCAGGTCAAAACGGACATAGTGGCCGGATGCTGGTTGATTTTTCGCCATGAGGAAACCAGGCAATGGTCTCGAGGATGATAGGGTAGAAAGGGCGCTGTGCGGATTAGCACATTCTATAGACGTCAGGTGTTCAGTCCACCATAACGCCGGTCGCGTTGACTAAAAGCCTTCAGCGCTTTGTAGAATTCATCCTTGTCAAAGTCCGGCCAATAGACCGGTGTGATATAATACTCCGCGTATGCTCCTTGCCAGAGCAGAAAATTGCTAAGGCGCATTTCTCCACTCGTGCGGATAATCAAATCAACATCCGGGATTCCCGCCGTGTACAAATGATCGTCGATGGTGGCCGCAGTGACAGCCTCTGCCGGGATGCCGGCTCGGATGATTTGGCGGACCGCTTCGACGATCTCTTGTCGTCCGCCGTAGTTAAAAGCGACATTGGCAATCAGTTGATCATTGTTGCGCGTCAGGTCCACTGCGGCGTGAATCTGCTCTTTGAGGTCATCGGATAAGGGAGTCAAATCCCCGATATGTCTTAATTGTACACCATTTTTGTGTAATTCGCCAACTTCTTTCTGCAAAGAATCACGGAGAATATTCAGCAGGCCCTGCACTTCTTCCTCCGGTCGCTGCCAGTTTTCGGACGAAAAAGCGTACACGGTCACAATGGGCACGCCGAAGTCCACGGCCGCGCGCAGCACCTGATGCAAATTTTCGACGCCCGCCCGATGACCTGCCAACCGTGGCAGGCCACGGCGATGCGCCCATCTCCCATTGCCATCCATAATCATCCCCACGTGCCGGGGCAGAGGGGTCAACGGTGGATAGCGATTATGTGTATTGGTCATGCATCTCTCATCTCTCTATTTGAGCTGGGAAGTGTTCGTGAGGACAGCCTACAGGTGCAAGAATAAAACATACAGAGGCAGCGGGAGGAACATCGTCGTCCCCCGCCCGGACCGTGATTAGATTTCCATAATATCCTGTTCTTTGTGAGCGCCGATCTCGTCTACTTTTTCCGTATAACGGTCGATGAGTTTCTGGAGTTCGTCCTGTCCACGTTTGCGGTCGTCTTCCGAGATAAGCTTTTCGTTTTCATACTCGCGCAACTCTTCCAGCGCATCACGGCGAATGTTGCGCAAAGCGACTTTCCCCTCTTCGACGCGCCGTTTCACGACTTTGACCAATTCGCGGCGGCGTTCCTCCGTCAAGCGGGGAACAGGAACGCGGATGACGTGTCCATCGTTGCCGGGATTAAGCCCCAGGTCAGCCTGCAAAATGCCCTTCTCAATGGCGGCAATGGATGAGGGATCGTAGGGACGGATGAGAAGCATCTGGGGTTCCGGCGCAGAGATAGCGGCGAGTTGATTCAAGGGCGTCGGCATGCCGTAGTACTCCACCGTCACCCGTTCCACCAAAGCCGGAGAAGCGCGCCCGGTACGGATGCTTTTGAAGTCCTCTTCCATAGACTCCACTGTCTTGACCATACGGTCTTCCGTTTCACTCATAAGTTCTTTGATCATTTTTTTCCTCCTAAGCCAGACGAGCTGAAACCTACCCGGATTTTTGCCACGAGGTCCCTCAACCGGCAGAAGTTATCCTTCGATGAGGGTGCCGGCCGGTTCTCCCTGGATGGCGCGTTCCAGCCCGCCGGGATTCCACAGATTGAGGACGATAATCGGGAGCTGGTTATCCATACACAGCGTGATGGCGGTTGAATCCATAACGCGGGATTGCAGATTGAGCGCCTCCAGATAGGTCAGATGCTCGAAGCGGTGGGCGTCGGGATTCTTCATGGGATCATCGTTGTACACCCCGTCCACTTTGGTCGCTTTGATCAGGAGATCCGCCGCCGTTTCGGCGGCCCGCAGTGCTGCTGCCGTGTCTGTGGTGAAGTACGGGTTGCCGGTGCCGGCGCCAAAGATGACCACCCGGCCCTTTTCGAGATGGCGTATGGCGCGCAGGCGAATGTAGGGTTCGGCGATCGCGCGCATCTCGATGGCCGTTTGGACGCGCGTGATCACGCCGGCGCGTTCCAGCGCATCGGCCAGCGCCAGGGAATTCATCACCGTAGCCAGCATCCCAATTTGATCAGCGCGCGCGCGATCCATCCCATGCGCCAATCCGTCCACGCCGCGCCAGAGGTTCCCGGCGCCGATGACAATGCCGATTTCGACCTCCTGCGCATGAAGGGTGGCGATGCGCCGCGCAAGTTCCTCGGCACGCTGCGGGTTGATTCCTGAACCACCGGGATTGGAGAGCGATTCCCCGCCGATCTTGATGATCACACGTTTGTATACGGGACGCGCCATGGTGTTCCTCCAAGCGATAAAAAGCCTGGGACTATTGCCCCAGGCCTTCTCCTAGCTCAAATCGCGCAAAACGTCGTAGGACCATGTTCTCACCTGTTTTGTTGATTTGCTCCTTGAGCAGGTCGTCAATGGTCCGTTCCTCGTCACGGATGAAATCTTGTTCCAGCAGGCAGACCTCCTTGTAGAACTTTTCCATGCGTCCGTTGATAATGGACTCGATGACCGCTTCCGGCTTGCCCTCTTCTAAAGCCTGGGCGCGATAAAGTTGTCTCTCGTGCTCGATGACCGCCGCGGGGATGTCTTCGCGTTTGACATAGCGCGGTGACATCGCGGCGATTTGCAGTGCAATGTCGTTGACCATATTCTTGAACTCGTCCGTGCGGGCCACGAAGTCGGTTTCGCAGTTAACCTCGACCAGCACGCCGATGCGACCGCCCCCGTGAACATAGGACACGATCAAGCCATCTTTGGCTTCCCGATCCACGCGCTTGGCTGCTTTAGCCAGCCCTTTCTCCCGCAGATAATCCACGGCCTTGTCAAAATCGCCCGCGGCGGCCTCCAGAGCCGTGCGACAGTCCAACACCCCCGCTGCGGTTGCCTGCCGCAGTTCTTTAACCATGGCGGTTGTAATTTCCATCGTTACCGTAACTCCTTGCCGTCTTCATAGTCTAACTCAGCTTCTTCATCATCAGCTTCTTCATCAGCTTCTTCATCTTCATATTCGTAAGTGTCCTCGACATCTTCATCCGTAAATTGGATCTGTCGCAGGCGGGCCAACGTTTCGGCGCTAAGGTACTTCTCATCCTCGGCATAGACTTCCTCTTCCGGCGCTTTTTCTTTGCGCAAGGCCAGCCCTTCCAGGGCAGCATCCGCAATTTTCGCGGTCAAGAGGCGGATAGCACGGATGGCGTCATCGTTGGCGGGGATAACGTAATCCACTTTTTCGGGATTACAATTCGTATCGACGACGGCGACGATGGGAATCCCCATGCGGTCGGCTTCTTTGATCGCCGTGGCTTCGTTTTTGACATCGATGACGAAAAGAATGCCCGGAAGCTGCTCGGTATTCTTCAATCCACCCAGACGCCCGTTGAGTTTTTCGATCTCGCGGTTGAGCAACAGGGCCTCTTTTTTGGTCAGAAGATCGAATTCACCCGCGTCGCGGCGTGCTTCCAGCGTCTTCAGGTACTCGATGCGTTGCCGAATGGTACGCCAGTTGGTCAACGTGCCGCCGAGCCACCGCTCGTTGACGTAGGGCATATTACAGCGCGTGGCTTCCTGCTGGATAGTCTCTTGCGCCTGGCGCTTTGTGCCGACGAAGAGGACCTGCCGTCCTTCGGCGACCACATCCCGCACCGCGGCATAAGCTCTCTCCAACAACCTGACCGTTTGTTGTAAATCGATGATGTGAACGCCGTTGCGCTCGGTGTAGATATAGCGCGCCATCCGGGGATCCCAGCGTCGCGTGCGGTGCCCGAAATGCACCCCCGTCTCCAATAACTGCTTCATGGTTACAACTGCCATCTTATAAAAAACCTCCTGTGATTTTGTTGTGGACCTCCGCGATCTTCTTCCCTGGCGAGGACCGGCATCTACCGGCACGCCCCCGTCCGGTCTGACCGCGTGTGATCTTGGGCTTAGCCCGGAGGATTATTCTACCATAAAAAGATGAACCAGCAAACGCTGCGCTGACCTTCATTGCACCTGAATAACGATATCCATTACCTGCACCTGTCCGAACTGGGTCTCGGCCCATAGGCGAATGTGATACAGTCCAGGTTGATTTTGATTGTTGAGCGTGAGGGTAGCTGTGAACTGGCCTTCCTCCGTGACAATGACTTCGGGAGTATCGTAAGTCTCCGCCGGAGAGACATAGGTTTCTGCCTTGAGTGCATTCAAACTCAGCGGAATGGGCTGAGGTTCATACGCCATGTTCAACAGTGGATTAGACACGCCTGTTCCTAGCCAACCGGACAAGACGAACGATTGCCCTAGCGAAGCACTGCGCAGCAACGGCTGCACGGTGATGTATTGGTTGACGAATTCCTGGGCAATGGTGAAGTAGCCGGTGGTGGGTTCATAAGCAATGCCAATGCCGACATGGGTATGTTCAGGCGTCAGAATGTTTGCCCGGTGCCCCTCACTTTCCATCAATGATTTTTGTGCGTTGTGTACCCATTGTTTCCACTCCGCCGTCGATTGCGGTGCACCGCCGGGTGAATGCCACGTAGCATACACATTTTCCATAGCATAATGCATTCCACCGGCCATCGAATAGCGATAATCTGGCCCGTAACCGTCGAGATTGCGGTGGCTGATGTAGCCATACTGCGCCATCTCTTTGGCGTGCTGTGTCCCGGCAAGCGCAGCGGTTTCATCCCAGACGACTTCTGTTAAGCCATTGGCGCGGCGGTCGGCGTTGACGGCCTCCAGCATCAGCCGCTGCAATGCAGGAATGTCCGGTGGAAAGAAGGCCGTCATGTCCGGCGTGGGTGCGAGCGTAGCCGCAGGAGCGAGCACATCGGCGGGTGCGGCGGGCGTCTCTGTGGGAAGCACGGTGGTTGTGGCGGTAGGCTGTGGTGCGGTCGGCGTGGGTTTGGGGGCTAATAGCGCCCGCCCGCCAAAGACGAGCGCGGCAACGAGCCATACTCCGCCGGCACCGATGGCAAGCCACAACCAGGGGAAAGTGGGCACAGCAGTACGCGAACGGCCAGGCGTCCCCGGACGGCGCGGCACCGGCATACCGCCTTTGCCGGGCGATGGACGGCGTGACGTGCGACGGAGCGCTTGCGGTGGTTTTGAACGTGTCGTCATATCTGAACCTCCTCAGTCGAGTGTCATAGAGTTTCGGAGAACACAGGGGAAAAACTCTGCACCCTCCGCGTGCTCTGCGGTGAGATTTTTCCCCTTGTGAATTGAGTCGCCCACCGAAACTTCTACGGCAGTTGGACCACTTTGAAATTATCTATCCAGACTTCGTTCTCATCCCGGCCCTGCGCGGCCCAGATGCCGATGCTGCCGGACGAGAACATGTCGTCCTCAAAAAAGCAGATACGTTGGCCATCTATCAGGAATTCGTATTTGTTGCCTTTAGCCTCTATGCGCAAATGATGGTCGCCGCGCCCAACCCCTCCTTCCTGCAAGTGAATGGCCGTGTCTTCGCCCTCGCGTTTGAAGCCGCAAGCCGCGCCGTAGGCCGCAATTTGGAACCACATGGCGTTGCTGCGATCCTGCAAACGCACGTAGATGGCGACACTGTTATCATTGCCGGCGATCCAATCGTGGTCAAACGAACCGGCGTCCAGATCCACCGCGTAATCTTGCCATTCGGGATCGCCGGTGAAAATCTGCGCTCGACCGTTGACAAAACTGAGCACCTTCATCCGCTCATTGACCATGCGCCATTCGCCAAAGCCGATTTCCCAGGCAGGGCTGAGGCCAGCGTTGAAATCGTCGGCGAAGAGCTGGGCGGGTGCGGGAATCGCGGTGGCGGAGGGCGCCGGCGTAGCGCTGGAATGGGATGGGGTAGCGGCAACTGCCGTTGGAGCAGTCACGGTTGAAGTCGCGCGAGGGGACGCCGTGCGCGGCGTGGAGCGCGAAGTCAACAGCGGGCGCACCAAGATGCCGCCCACAATAAATAACGCCGCCACGATGAGAATGCCGCCCAGGATGGTAAGCCAGGGGATATTGGGCGCACTGCGGCTGTGGCGCGGCGTGGGTGCGCGAGATGGCGGGCAGCTTGGGGAAGCGGGTCTACGGGTGGACATGAGGAACCTCCAAAGAAAGTGTACTCGTCAGGATGATATTGAACACAACAGGGTGGGATTTTTACCACCACGAGCGCCGAGTGCGCCGAGATGGATGCTATTTCTCTGTATCCTCAGCATGCTCAGCGGTGGAAATGAATTGGGTGTATCTCATTTTAGTTGTAGTCTAGGGCCTTGTGCCCGTTTCAAGCGTCAAAAACACGCCCACAAGGGGCTGGACTACGACCCCCCGACTCATTTGAAACATATCCAAACGAATTTAGCCAAGTGCCCAACATCTTGTTGACCGGTACAGATTCTATGGCAATCGCCACCCGCTGTTGTAAATCCACATAGCCTTCCGATAAATCTTGAGAGCTATCTATTGAGTTGCACGCGATGTTTCGCAATGATTCCCGCGCTGACTCTAGCGTCGTTAGGATCGCTGGCAAATCTTCTAAGGTAGACACGTGTTTGTATTGTGTTTGTGCTGCTTTATACATAGTTTAACCACCTCGAACTATTTTCTGTACATGTGAGTTTTCATTCTGCACAGGTTCTTGGGATTCGGCGCACGCGCTTCCCTGTACGGCGGTTCAGCCTTCGCTCACCCGCCCTGCAGCATCTCACATCAGCGTGGCGGAGAATATCGGTTAATTGTGTCATCAGAATTTATCTGTTGACTACGCTTCCACAATGGAACGTAACTCCGCGTAATATGCACCCGCGTAATCCACCAGGAGTTGAAGCATTTCGTCAAAACGGGATTGATCTAGTCGTGTTTCCGGCACATCCGCTGCCAGTTCCAAATCTCCGTCCCCGTCAAACGCGAATTTCAGAATGGGTAAATCGTGATTGATTTGTCCCACAGCCGGGTAAAGGCTATCCGAGTATCCTTCATAGGGTTGCTCAATGAAGGGAACAATGGTAAAGCGCACGAACCAGTCAGCATACGCATCTTCAATTCGCATGATGTAGAGGGAAAATCCTTGCTCATTACCATCAGCTAAGGTAATCGTGAAACCCGTGACGAGGGTATCTGTATCTACAGTCTCAAAATCCCAATCTCGCTTTTTTAAATAGGTCGCAATTTGCTCTAACATAGTTCCTCCTGCATATCTTTATAAAACTGATTTGGTTATTTCTTGATTTGACGCGGCATAGCCCGGTTTTGCTGTATCCGCAGCATCTTTTGCCGGTCAATGAGCTTCCCAGTTGTCTCGTTTCTAAAGTTTCTCCGATGTTCGCGTAGATGCTCACGGCGTGTCACAAACTTGATATTGCGCGGATCGCCAGCCCATTTTTTGGTATGTCCATTGATGCTTTTCAGGTGATGCCCTTCATAGTGCTTCAGCTTGCCAGTTCTTATGATTTGTTCCCGCTGCCGCTTTGTCCAATCCCGCGTTCCGCCGCCTGCCTTCACCAGGGTTCGTTCCTGACGCCAGGCCAATTTCACAGCTTTTTGGCGCAAGTAATTGGAAACCGGTGGCTTTTTAGGTGTGGTAATTTTCTTCTGTTGAGGCATACGCTGTTTTGGACGCGCACGGTTGCCCAAATTCATTGTGGTCGCCGTTTTTTTTACCGTAGGCTTGGGCAATGACGTGCGCACAGGCGTAATTTTTGGCGCAGTAGGCCGGCTGACTCTAGGTGAACTCATACCTTTCATAGTTTTTCTCCCAGATAGTCACTACGTTATTCTTTGAAGATGACTAACCACGATTGGATACTGTCGGCGCTCTCATTGCACATTTGCAACACTTCCGCCAATACGGTTTGTTCTACCAATGGATTAACCGTTCTGCGATATTGCATCAACCACGTGCGAATCGCCCGGCGCGCGCCGTCACCGTCTTTCGCACGTATCAAAGGCGCAATGGTTGATACCAAAGTCGCTTGAATTTCAGCTTGCGCCGCTCGCCAGATACCTGCCAGCACATCATTTGCTGGCGGTGAGGATGTCGTCGGCGCAGCGGCAACCACCTCCGGGCACACTACCCCCGCCTTCCGCGCGTGCTCGCGCATCTTCTGCAATGCCACTTCCGGCGTGGGGCATTGATCGCGCAACGTTTCCACCATCAGCGGCGCACGGAGCAGCACTGGCTGTCCCGACGTCGCGTCGAGCGTCAAAGTCTGGCCGGCGCGCAGGCGCGTGCGGGCGTAACGTTGCTGCGCCGGACTGAGGTTGAGGACGTGGCTCAAGTGCTCGAAGCCACCCCGGTCGTTGAGGCGGCACATGATGTTGATCATAGTGTTATCCAGCACACCGCCCACCAGTGATGAGGGGCGCTGGTCCAGAATCATAATCCCCTGCCGGAATTTGCGCACTTCGGCCAGCATCGTGTTCATTTCTTCGGCGCTCTTGCCACGCGTGTTACCCTGATTTTGACCAGTGGTGGCGCTTGCCTCAGCCGAGAGCAGGCGGTGCGCTTCGTCAATAAGCAGGAGGTGCGGTTTATCATGCGCTTTGCGTTCCTGGTAAGCGTATTCGATATGCCCCACCAGTTGCGTGACCAAGAACGCCATCACCAACGCCAGACTGCTGGGATCGCCCAACGCGCCCAGTTCAATGACTACGGGTTGCTGCAACAGGGTTTGGAAAAACTGCGGATTGTCCTGGCGCACGTTCAAAACGCGGCCCAGGCTGTTGAGGATGCCGTTGACGCGGATTTTGGAAGCGCCGGTCAAGATACCTCCGGCTTCGGTGCCCTTGCCGTAATCCGGCAACACATTCTCCTCCACTTCGGCGATCACCGCCTGCGCGAAGTCGGAAAGACAGGGGAAGGGTTTGCCGGCAGCCAGTGCGCCTTTCTCGTCCAACGCCCACCCGAAGGGAGCTTGCATGTAGACACGGGCCAGCGCGGCCTCATAAATAGCCGGGAGCGGATCCCACATCTCATACGCAGCCTTGAAACACGACAGCAGCCGGGTGATGTGCGCGCGCACGGTCACGCCGGGCGGCACGGCAAACGGGTTGAAGCGAAAGGGGAAACCATCCTCGTCGCCGGTGGTGTACACAAGCAGGCAATCTTTCAGCTCATCGGCGGCGTAGAGATAGCGGTATTCGTGACCGGTCGAGGGATCCAGCACCAGAAAAGGCACATTCAATTCGCCAAGTTGTTGCAGAATATAGAGCGCCAGATTGCTCTTCCCGCTGCCCGGCGCGCCTACCAGTAATGAAGGCTTTTCTAAATCGGAGAGGCGCACCTGGAAAGGGACGGCGTTGGCATCGCCGACCTCTTCTGGCCCCAACCAGCGATTGCGCTGATAGAGATAGCCCAGGCTGATGAGCGGCTCGTCGACTTTGAAGCGTGTGGTGGACGCCACCTCCGGCGGAATGACAAACGGCACGTCGGCGGTGCTGAGCGCAGTGGTCTGTCCGGCTTGTGGCATCACTGGCAAGTGAAACAGTCCCACTGCCTCTTGTGCGGTGACGAGATGCCGCAGGTGACGCAGTTCGGAGATTTCTCGGGACGGCCCCCAATCCTGGTGAGCGAGCCAGTGCAGGTTGTGCAGAGCGGCCGCGCGCTGGCTTTCGTCGGCGGGTATCACAGCGTCAGGGCGAGTCCAGCCCAGCGCTCCATCCGGTGCGTCCGCCGCCGGAAAACACAGCGCCGCGCGGACGGCCTGCACCAGCGCGTCATCCAGCGCGCCGGCAGCGGCCAGGGTCACGCGCATTTTGAACAACTGATCCTGCCCGGCCAGCAGTTGTTGATAGGTATAAGCGCCGCGCTGCGCCCGTGCCACGTCGAAATCGCTCAGGCCGAGCGCACGGGCCACGCGCACCAACGCCAACACCTGGGACGCGCTGCGATCCTGTGTGTCACCCTGCGCCTGGATATTTTGGAAAAACAGCGAACGCCGCTGTTCGCCGTAGTCTGCAATCATCCGCAGCTTTTCCACCCGGTCGGCGATGCCCGGCAAAGCTTGCAAGGCTGTGGGTTCCAGCGCGATGCTGATCACAGTGGGCGTCTTCAAGCGCGACAGGCTCTCGATCAGATTGAGCCAGGGGTCGAGTTGCGTATCCGCCCAAAATGGATGAAAGATGTAGCCCTTTTGTGCCTGGGCGTCAAGGCTTTCCAACGAGTAGATGAGGGTTTCTTCTTCATATTTTCGCAGTTCCAGCGCCTCCACTGAGGCGCTGGGGAATGTTTGGAAGGTGACCTGCTGCAATTCATCACGCGTCAAAGGCGTGGGCATATCGTAGTTGAACAGGCTCTCGGTCGGGAAGAGTTGATACACTTGCTGCGCCAGGCGCGCCGTCACGTCCAATCCCTCGCTGAAATTGGGATGAGTCACGCGACAAAGCAGATATACGCCTACCTCAGCCCCCAATACCGAGCGTTCCGGGTGCGCGACCACGTGCAGGGCAATGGCGCGGCGCGGCTGCAGGATGTGCAGCGCACGCGTAAACACTACAAACCGGCGCAGCAGTTGCGTCAGTTGTTGTTGTGGAGAAAGCGTGGTCTCGCGGGCGACGGGCAGCGCAGGGATGCGAAAACCCATCACCGCGCTGCCATCGCCGGGCAGTATGCCGGCGCGGGTAGGCATCATTTTGACTTCTCCAGCAGCTTCAGCGTCTCATAGTACAGCTCGCAGATTGTCACCCGACCGTAGCTCAGGTCGTAGACGTCATCTTGCAGGGAGCGGTACTTGTCGGTCCAGGTCTGGTTATCCAGATAAACGCACGGGCGCATGGTGTGCGGGGCCGGGAAAATGATGACGAGGTTTCGGCCGTTTTCCAGGTTGAATTCAAAACGATCTTCGGCGTTGTTGAGATTGCGGAAGACGTGGGGCAGGTGCGCTTCCAGTTCTTGTGCTTCCCATTGCAGGCGTTGTTTATGCGCGAGGCCATCGGGGATTTTGGGGCATTCCGGTTTTTTGATTTCCTGATCCTTAGTCCCCATCTCTTCTTTTACTGCCTCGGCCATTAATGCCGGCAAACTCCCTTCCTGCTTCAGCACGCGCGCCTCGGCCTGGGTTGCGCCGTAAAGTTGTTGCGGCGGGATGCCGGTCGCCAGCAGCGCTTCCACCATGCGCGACGCTGCCCGCGAGCGGAACTCTAACGCGGCCTGATTTCCCTCGTACTCGTGCATCAACTGCACCAGGTGATCGTCCATCTGCGAGAGGCTGACGGCAATTTGCTGGCGATCCTGCGCCAGTTGCAGCCGCTCAAAGGATTGTGCCATGCTTTGATCCAGTTCTTTGCTACCCTCGATCTCTTCGATGTGGACGCCGGCGACATTCAAGCCCAGGTCGGCTTGATCTAGATAGCTTTTCACGCGCTGCCCCAATTGATTGCCGGTGGTCGCCAGCAATACATCCTCATACTTCTGGAACGGCAATATCTCCCGCGCGGCGGTCAGTACGATGTTCTTGACCACGCGCATCGGTTCGCGCACCTGCACGAACTGTTCTACGCGCTCGCGGTCAATTTCCAACTGCACCCACACGCGATAACCGACTTTGATCCACGAGCGTTTGCGGAAGTCGCCTTCATCCTCGCCCATCACCGGAATGCCGGCGACTTCGACGGTGGTATTTTCCAGCCGGTAGGGTATCGAAATGACATTGATCGGCGGCGCGCCCTGCACGTTGAGCTTCCAGAATATCTTGCGGTTGTGCCCCGCCATTTGTGCGTCATAAATGAAGTTGTCGTTAAAGCCCACATCGGCCAGATAGAGCCGGTTGGAAGCCATATCCAGTCGCCGTTTGTGAATCATCCCCAGGCTGAACAGCAGCGTGAAGATGTCTGGGTGCATGTGGGTTTGTTCGGCGCGGAACCCTTCCGTCTCGCGGACGTGCTGCGTGGTCGCCCCTTTGCGCTCGAGTTCTTCCCCAAGCATCTCTTCCCAGCGGTGGGGAATCCAAAGCTGCGCGAACCCGCGCCCAATCAGGAAGCCGGCCACCGTCCCCAACAATGCGCCGATCAAATACCCATACCAGGGAGCTTGCGTCGCCAGCGCGATCCCCAATCCAACAATGGCGCCAATAACGCTGGTGACGCTGAGAATCCCCCGGAACTCATGGATCCCCTGATCCTCATACTTATTGAGCCCTCGCGCCCAACGACGGCCATGCGTGATGTAATGGACGTCAGAAACTTTATTCATCTTAGTGACCTCCTCAAAAATAGAGTTTGTAGACGCAGAATCCCTTCCGCGTGTCTGCCATTGCCCGCGACAGGGATGTCGCGCCTACTTGCAATCCGTCCCCGGCTGCGTGATGACTTCCACTTCTTCAAACGCCAACGTGCTGAGCAACCGCGCAAACTCCACCTCGGCGTTTTGATTGGCTTTGCCCAGGATGTCTTGGGCGCACGCCTGCTCCATAATCAACACCATTGCGTTCTGCTGCGCCGTATTGACTGTGTTGGGGTCCAATTCGCCCAACCAGGGTGTGTCCAGGTCGTAAATGCCGGACTGATCCGCATCCAGCCCTTTGCTCAAAATTTGCGGCGGCGGCAAGGTGAGAATGACCTTCCTCCCCTGGATGGTGATGCTATCTTCCGTAATCCTGGTCAGATCAAAGCCCGCGCGCACCTCGCCGTGACCCTTGTAAATCAACTGCGTAGGCTTGTTGGGGATGACGAACAGAATCGGGTCATTCTCTTGATCCACTTTCGTGACCACTTCGGTTTCGACAATCGCCGTGGTCAACTCGCTGGCGGAGCGCACCTGCACCATCACTTGCAGCGGCGTGATCTTGGGCGGCGGGTTGACGATGTTGTTGACGAGCGCAAGTAGTTTCTCGCTCTGCGAACACAGCCCAAAGCCCGCCGCGACAACGATGAGCGTGAGCACAATCGCACCGCCCCAGCGCAGGTAAGGCGTGACATCCGTGGACGTAGAACGCCCCGTGGGCGCACCGCGCGGGGATGCGGGCCGCGCCGGTCTGGGCGGCGGGCGGCGGGTGGGGGGACGGGATGGTTGGGGCATGGAAACCTCCTATAAGAACACGAATTACGAATAGCGAATAGCAAAATTCCTGAAAACTCTGCGCTCTCTGCGTCTCTGCGGTGAAAATCTCCTCTAAGAGCGGCGCGGCGGCGGTTTGGGCCGGCCTGAACTGCTTGACGGCCGGCTTGACGGTATCGCCGGGCGACTGCCGCGCGTGCTATCCGGGATAGCCGGGCGGCGACTTTCCGGGGCGCGGATCGCGGGTTTGGATGGCGCAGCGGGGCGCGGCGTTGACTGGGGAAGTTCTTTCCGACTGGCCCTGGGCGTGAACAGCTTTTTGATGCCGCCTTCCTGCGTCGGATCCGTGCGTGAGGGCAATGCCCATGCGATGAAGAGCATCAGCGGGCCGAACAACGCAATGAGAGCCAGCACGCCGCCATACAACACACCCAGACACCCGAACATCTCCATTGTGTACCCCTTGAGCATCAACCAGCCTGCCCCGATGAAGCCGGAGATGACCCAGGCAAGCAAGAGAATGATAAACAGGGCTTCGTCCATTAGCGGTTTAGCTCCATTCTACGTCGGTATTGCCACTCCAAATTCTCGCGCACACCAGCCCATCCGACTTTCTGCACTTCATTTTCCAGGAAAGTATAGTTGGCGTGCAACTGCGGCCAAGCTTCTCCCAGGCCCCTTTGCATTTCCGGCGCACGGTAGTTTAACTCGTAATCATCTTTGATGGTTTGCCAGGCATCATATTGCGCCTGATAAGCTTTTAGTTCCTTATCCACGTATGCCTGCAAGGATGCTTCATCTGTGGGATCGCCGCTCTGATATTCGGCGTGAACGCGCTCGTGAGCCAGAAGAGGCTCCAGTAACTTGGGTTCGGTTTCAGCAATATCCTTATACCGTTGATCCAAGAGAATTGTACCTTTATCATATTGGGCGTCGGTATCCCACCTCAGGCGGGCGAAGTCGGTTTTGCTCTCCATCCGCCCACGATATTCTCGTTCCAACTGTGTGCGGTAGTTATCCCATCCCGCCTCTTCGATCCGGTTCATCTTGAACTCATACCGCCCCACCAATTCCCTCCCGGCGGAATCAAGCACGGCGCGACCTTCGGGCGATGTGTATTGCTCCTTGATTCCTTGCCAGGCATCATATTCTGCCCGATACGCGGCCATTTCTTCGTCCACGTAAGCCTGTAATGAGGCTTCGTCGGTTGGATCGTCGCCCTGATAGGTGGCATGGACGCGCTCGTGCGCCAGCACAGGCTCCAGCAAATCCGGTTCTTGCTCCATCACGCTGCGGTAGTCCTCGGCGATCTGTATAGTATGGGTATCTTTGTCATATTGGGCGTCGGTATCCCACCCCAGGCGGGCGAAGTCAGTTTTGGGGTCCTCTCGCTCCATCATCTCGGTCAATTTTGCGACGTTGTCTTTGGCCTTGCCGGTCTTGTCACTGCTAGAAAGCGGATTCAATTTGTCGGTCGGGCGTTGTTGATCACCGGACATTATTCACCTCCTATTCGTTGCCTGGGATTAGCGTTTGCGCCTGGTCATCCGATTCCCCACAGTCATGAGGACGATTGCCACAATGGACACGATAAGGCTTTCGCCGGAAGCCTGCCCGGTAAACAAGGCGATGCCCATCGCGATCCCCATAACAGCACCGACCAACAAAATGACATAACCAATGAACTTGAGCGTTTTTCTCATAGAAACACCTCTTTCAAGACGAATAACTCCAAATAATTTAGTACGGAGTTTTTATCACAGTGGCGTATATCGGCTCACCTCAAAAATCGGGTAACGTATAAGGATAATTAGGTGTAAGCGGAACAGTTTGCTCGCCAATGAGTTTCACATTGCTACCATCGAGATCAACCACATAGGTTGCATAAGAGATCATCTTACCTGCCTCATAGTCAACCTCTGCAACCCCATATACTATTTTGCTGCCGTCAGATGAGAAAATGGGGAAAGCAATCATGCTTCCTTCAGGGCGCTCAAGATCTAGCTCATACCATTCCATAGTATCTATATTCAGCACCCACAATTTATATGTATCCCAATCAACGCCCCACTCATCTTCTTCATCAATGCTAAATTCAGGGCATAAAACGTGGATTTTATCTGGCGATAATGCGAATCCGGATATCTCACTATACCACTCGATTGTGCAGGGTGTAGTATATTCTTGTCCTGAACGCAGGTCCATGATAGGGAAAGAGAAAGATTCCTCATCACCCCATACACCGCGAGCGAGTAAGATATGCTCTTCATCTACAAAGAACATAAATGCTTGCGCATCCTGTGTCACGAGGCGAGGATCGCTACCATCCTCATTTGCAATATAAATATCGGGTGGCAGTTCTTCATCCTCCGCACCTTTAGAAGCCATAACGATAATTTTGTCAGCATCAGGGTATTGTAGGTAGTTAGAAAAAAGATCGCCAGCCATTGCATCATAATCACGATATCCTGGCAAATATACACTACGTTCACCGGTTTGGCTGTTCATAAGGTAGAATTTGTTTTCTTCTTCAAAAAGTAAGTGTGTGTTATCTGGGAGCAAATCTGCCCAGCTTTCCCCGCTAATATCAAGCGTAGACCACGAGGCAGTAGCAATTTGGTAAATCTTGTAGCCTGGTTCTATGTAATACCTGTCGCGTATCCCTAGGCTGGTATGGCTATGAAAAAGCAGGTTTTGTCCATCTGGAAAGAATGTAAGATTAGCATTGCTATATCTTCCAAGCGGCATCCATTGCCCGGTTTCTATGCTCACCAGACTCCACTCGTCAGACTCATACCAGCCTTCTGACGTTTCATAACCCTTTACCAATAAAGCCCATTGGTTATCACTTGAAATTCCGTTGACTTGATACCCTTGCGAATCAACTATCAAGCCATTCCGATGGTTGTATAGGATGTAAGAATCGTCATAGTTAGGATCATTATTAATTCTAAAACACACAAGCCAGCCATCATTTGAAAACTCAAAATTGTCCAAATAGATGTCGGAAGAGGGAGCAGTATAAATTTTGTGTGCCTCACTTCCATCAGCATTGGCCGCATAAACCGTTTTTGTTTTAGCCTCCTCAATTTCAAACCACAACCATTGTCCGTTTGGAGCAAATTGACCATCAAGATATTGGGGCGTGTGCATCAACAGTTTACGATTATTACCATTCGTATCTGCCACGAATATATCCCAGCTTCCTTCTACATAATCGCCGGTAGCGGGATGACCAGTAGCAAAATCACCGCTGGCAAAAAGAATATATCCGCTGGCCGGGGTCTCGGTTGGCGTCGCAGTGGGTGCATCCGTTGCCAGTGCGGCGGCGGTCGGGGACGCCTGGGTAGCAAGCGTGGCGGTCGCGCCGACTGGTGTGCTTTGGGCAACCGGCGGCGTTTGCGCTCCGGTAAGTTTTTGATAAACGGTCCACCCGCCGACGCCACAAACGCCTAACAATACCAAAACCGCCATCACGCCGCCCACCCAGAGCAACCCACGGTTGCGCGCGGGGCGCGATTTCTGCCCGGTGGCGGACACTCTGGGCTGCGGTAACGGCTGGCCGCAATTGTTGCAGAACTTTGCCCCACTTTGATTGACCGCGCCACATCTTGCGCAACGGATAGCCGGTTTGGGCTGGTTCATAGCATCATCTCCTTGCCCTTACTTTCTCTCGAAACTCCAGGCGCGGTCGGGGCAGGTCAAAATGAGTAGACCTCCCGATTTCTCCACCTCACATTCGCCGCGCGGCCCGCCTAAAACGCCGGGGTCCCAAGTGATAGCAATGTGGTCTTTGTCTATCACCTGGTACTGTCCCGTCACAGTGTCAATGCCAATCCCACGGATATCGCCATCGCGCTCAAATACCCAAGTTGTACAGCCAAATAAGGCACAACTTTCCCAGGTGCCGACGACTTTATTCTTTGGTCCGCCCAGGCTCAACACCATCATCAACAACGCGACGCCTAAAATCACGGCTCCGATTACATACAACTTGATGTTCTTCACCCTTATCCTCCTGAACTATAGGTTTGTTTTCACCGCCGAGGCGCAGAGACCGCAGAAATCTCTTCGCGACCTCTGCGCCTCGGCGGTGCGAAATTCTCACGTCGGGCGCACCGTCATGATCCACCGCCCCAGCGTGCCCCATGAAGCGTTGAACGTATTCCAACTATACGTACGCGATTCGCCCGTCCACGGGTCGTTGATGCGCACTTCGTTGTTCTCTGAGATGCCGGTAACAACGACGGAATGGTTGTGTTCTGTCATATTTGTACTCATCCCTAATTTCACGGCGGCAACCACCGGGCCTTTGGCGACTTCCTGTTTCAAAGTTTCAAGGTTTGCGTTGGAATAGTCTTTCGCCTCATAGCCGAGCGCTGCTAACTCATCGTGAATATTGGTCACACTCATTCCCCTGCCCTCAAAAATCCCTTGCTCAACGTTCTTATCCAAAAGCTCCTGCGCTGAACTTGTCTGGTTGTCTGGGTCTTGCTGATGCCAGTATTCTGTGACCATACTCACAGCGGTGGGCGCGCAGCCAAAGTCGGTTTCCCGACCGTCGTAGGTCAAATCTTGCTGGCTTATTGCAGGGACATTGTGCCACCAGGAACGCTCGGTAAACTCTACCTGTGAAGTCACAAACGGCATTTTGCGTATCTCGACAGGGTCTTTCTGTTCTTGCTCCACGACCGGTTGACGATTATCCAGCATTTCCACGACGGAAACGGTTTCGGTCGGCGGCGTCACATCGCCGGCTTTCTCCGGGTGCATCATACCGGTGATGCCCATCACGCCGGCGATGGCGGCAGCGGCAATCATGGTCTTGGCGCCGGTGGATTGGAGCTTTTCGGCGGTTTCGTCAGAATGAGTAGCAGGAGTTTCTTCAGCTTCCAGCATGGCGGAAAGCTGTCCAACATTTGTCTTGGCTTTGTTGTGATCTGCACTGGCGGGTTTAGAAATCTGGTCAGATGCAGATTTGTAGTCGTTTTCCATCGTCATAGCTTCCTTTAAGACAAAAAAACACGTTACATTCTACGAGATGTTTTGAATAGGATCAGGTTTGTTGATTTTGCCACCGCTTATGAACATCCGCCCACAAATCATCATCCCATACTCCCATAGAGCGCACTTCTACAGCTCGACCGTGAGCAATTGCAGTCCCAGACCAACTTTCTATTTCTTGCTTGATCCGTGGAGCGTATCGCATAACATTTTCAGGAAAATATAGAACGACTTTGCCGTCCGATGCTAATTGTGGTATAGAAGCGTAGTTTTCCACAACATTCCGCAAATTGTTCATATATAAGAGCTTATCTGCTGGTGGCCGTTGCTGCAAATACCGAAAGAAATCGTCATCACTTAAGCGATTCCCTTGGGCATCTTTAGGTCGCAATAAGGACCATGCTTTTGAGTCAACAACTTCGATTAACTCATCTGATTGTTTATCACGACGAACAACAAAATCGGGGTTGATATTCTTGCCTGCATCTGTGGTAAGATGTGGTTGATGCGTAATCTGTTCAGCATCATAAAGCTCTCGCAAAGCGTTACGAGTTCTTGCTTCACCAGCATCCCCTTTAGCTATTAGCAAATCATTCTTCGTGAGTCCACGCTCCTGAATACGGGAGTCCTTTTCTGCGGTACAGAGCGCCATATGATCATCAAGTTCTTGTTCTACCCCAGCGACAACCAAATGTTTCTTGGCGCCTTCTTGAGTACTTGATGGCGCAAGTGCAGCCTCCGTTTCCATTTGCTCTGTCAATTGTGAGATATTATCCTTGCCCTTATGCACATCAGAAACACTAGGTGTCATCTTAGGGTTGTCTGTGGTATGTGAAAAATCGTTGTTCATAACTTTTTGCGTATTTCAGGTGAGTTAGGATTTTCATCGGGAGTCTGATAGCCGTTGTGCTCAAAGAAAGAACGGGCGCTATCCGATTCTGGAAACCCAACGATTTCTTTAGCCCCACTCATACGGGCATGAGTCTCTACCCGATCCAATAAAATCTTACCAATGCCGCGACCTCGTTGTGTCGGGTCATCAATCCCAATGTATTCCAGACGCGCTTGGACATTTTGCGCCTTGTCATATCGATCGGTGATGAAATTACCTTCTTTGTTTACTTGAAGTCCTAACCGCGCATACCCAATACATTGATCACCCCGATAAATATCGAAGCGCACCTGTTGATAGGGAGCGCGTTCATTGCGTGCCATCGTTTCTTGCATCGTTACCGGCGAGCCGTTTTCCGTGCGTAGAGTTAATGTATCCCCTAATTTATCTTGCACCTGAGTTTCAACCACATCATTGTCAACAATATCTGTTTGTCTAGACATTGAGCCAGTATACAAATCCCGTGAGGCTACAGGCTGTGCCTCTAAACTCTTTGTAAGTTTAGCAATATTGTCCTGTGCAGTTTCCTTTCTAGAAAACGCTTTTGGGGACACTTGTTCACTCAAATTAGAACGATCTGAGGCGCTCATTGATGTACTCCATTCCTGCAAAACATCCAGAAATTCTCTTCCCACGTCAACTTTCCCGTCTCCGGGAACAAGCCGCTGGCCTCTTTCAAATGCAAGAACAGACAATACACCGCAGCTTGCGCGCGTTCACCTGACAACGACTCGCTGGCGTGTTGAGCCACGGCGTCGCGGCAGAAAGCTACGACTTGCTGCACCGCCGCGCCCGCCCCTAACGCGGGGTTCAGGTTCGCGCACAATTCGGTAAACTGGTCTACCAGTTTCAGTGACTTATCAAACAACAACCCCTCCCCGTGATCCCGCACCTTGCAGCACGCGGGACACAGCTTGCAGCCCGCGTAAGGCACATAGTGCGAGGCAAATTGCTGTTGGTAGGGGGCCATCAGCCGCGCCAATTCCTCGTCGCTCACGGGACGGCTTTCGACGCCGGCGCCTTGCGCTTCCCATACCTGCCAGAAGTTGGCGGCGTGCATCAGCACCGGTTCCTGCGTGTCCAGCCCGTAGACGGCGGCCTCGCCCGTCTCCAGCGTGACGACGTGCTCCTGCTGGAACTCGTCGAACTTCATTGCCTTGCCCATCACATCGCGGTCGTCCGCCGAGGTGAGCCGCTGCATGATTTTGAGCGCCGTGTTGCCGATGACGTCGGGCACCAGTTTGGTGGGTAACTGCTCGGCAATGATGATGCCCTCGCCGTACTTGCGGTTCTCAGCCAGCGCCCGCGCGAAGGCCTGTGCCGCCTGCCCCTTGGTGTTGGCCTGTTCCGCGCTGGTTTCGGATGAGACGTTTTCCAACAGCCGGTGCGCCTCCTCAATCAAAATGACGTGCTGCAACTGCCCCTTGCGCCCGCGCGCGCGGCCCTTGTCCAGATACTCGTTCACCATCATCAGCATAAAAGCCATCATCAGCGCCTTGTCCTCGTCGTCGCCGATGTGGCGCAGTTCGACGAGCGTGGGACGCTCCATCCACGTCTCAATAGGCAGCGATTGCCGCGCGGAGAGGATGCGCCCGCAACCACCCTCCAGCAGCGCTTCGATGCGCAGCTTGCTCGCACCCCGGATGTTGCCTTTGACCTCGCCCTCATGTTCAATTTCGTGATCCACGACATGCGTCAGTTGGTTGTAGAAGTCGCGCATCGTGGGGAACGCCGGATCACCCGCGCCACCGGTCGGTTTGCGAAACGCCGTCCAGCCGCAGCGGTAGTAAGTGCGATTGAGCGCCTTGAGGAACAGGCGCGGCAGCGGTTCCCACATCGGGATGGCGGCCTTGAAGGCGGTGAGCAGCGCGGAGATGTGCTCGTTCACCGTTACGCCGCGCTGAATCTCGAAGGGGTTGAGGCGGAAGGGCGCAGTTTCCTCATCGCCCAGGGTGAAGACTTGCAGCCGCTCGCGCAGATGCGGCAGGCGCAATAGCGCGCGGTAGTCATCGTGCTCGGCATTGACCGGCTCGATGACCAGGAAGGGAACATCGTGCCGCGCCAGTTCTGCCAGCAGGTGCAAGCAGGTGGTGGTCTTGCCACTGCCCGTTGTGCCGACGATGAGCACATGCTTGGTCAAATCGTGCAAGTGGATGCGGTGCGGCGTACCATCGGCGCGCTGCCCGATCTCAATGAACGGCGTGCGCACGTCACCCTGTGCCAGCGTTACAAACGCGCCGGAGTGGATACGCAGGCCGATTTCGTCGCGACGCTCCAGGGCGGGCATACGGAAGGCGCAACTGGCCTCTTGCACGTCCACCAGGTAGGGCAAGCGGGCCAACGCAGCGCAGGTCTCGCCCAGGCGGCCTGTCACTTGTAGCATCGGGTTTTCCCCCGAATTCTGGAACACGGTATGCAACATCTGCATATCCAGCCGACGTAAGTCCTCGCGGGCCAGCGCCAGCCGCTCACCGCTCAGCCAGACTTCGCGGGGGATGTACGGCAGGCTGACCTCGTCCTTGGGATCACCGGGGGTGGGGATGTGGCCTACCATCTCTGCTTCCAACGCACCGACGACGCTGGGATCCACGGCCCCCTGCGCTGCGATGTAGGGACGGAAGACCAGGGGACGCTCCAGGCGTTCCAGGTAGTTTTCGACGATCTCTGCACTGAGTTGAGCTTTGGGATCGGGTAGGAAGCTCTCCTGTCCACTTTGGTCCAGGTTGTCACGATTGGATATTTGCCGCGCGCCCGCTGCCAGCGTTGAGGTCATCCCCATACGGCGCGACTTCTCGCGGCCCTCGCCGGCCTTGCGCAGTTGCCCGGCCAGAGCGTTGAGGGCGTCACGTTCGGCGTCCTCCAATATCAACGGCGTGAGCGCCAGGCTGACAATGTGCGGCTGCTCCTGGCGTTGGAGCGTCTTGCACAGCCCGGCCATGCTGCTGATGCCCCACTTATAGGGGTGGGGAACAGCATAAGCTTGCCCGGAGCGCAATAGCTGCCCAAATTCCACCGATTTTTCCAGGCTCACCACCTGCGCCGTTTCCATTGGAAACGGCGCGTAGAGCGCGTCGAAGCTCGCCGCGTCCGTCGCCGGGCGCAGACCGCCGCGATAGAAATCGTAGGGGAACTGCTTGGTGAGATCCGTCCACAACTCGTAGGCCAGGTCGCGCGCGTCCTGCGCGGAACGCCCTGCCCCCTTGCCCAGAAAAGCCAATCTGAGCGTTTGCCCATCCCAGAGATAGCGCAACTCGAAGGCGCGCAGGCCGCGCTCCGGGTCGGGCTGCACGTTCAACTGCATCAGTAGGAGCCGCTGCGCGTTGATGACGCGGCGTAGCCGCTCGATCTCGTCTACGTTCTCGAATTGCTCGTAAGATGACAGATCGGGCACAGAGACGATCTCGGCAGCGAAAAGCGCGTGATAGAGGGGCGAAAAGCTATTCGGCGACATGAGATGAAAATATAGAGTAGACATTTTGTTCCTCACACTATCGACTGGGTGGTTTAGGCGGACGATCATGCGTAATCGCCGCCCCGCGTTTCTGGGGTTTAGTCAGCTGGACAGCTCGCCCGCCTGTAGATGTTGTTCCAGTTCGCGCTTGTGGGCGACTGACGTTGCCGGCGTTACGCTGTCTGGATTGCGCCAACTTTCGGGCAACCCATAGTGCAAGCAAGAGTAATGGCAGACCAATCGCCACAAAAGGTAGCCAACGGGGTAAAATAATGGTTGGCCTTATTGCAGTGGAGGCGACATAGTAAGGCGGCGCAAAATCTGCGCCAGCCTGGTTCCCCCAATCCATCAATGCTGCAATCGAGTGCGTACTGCTAATAGTGTACAAGGTCTGGTTGCTGTCAAAAGCGGTGCTTTCGCCTTGGTTCAGAACGCCTTGATAGGCAATTGCATTGTTAGCGTCACGCACTTCAATGTTAGCGCCATCTTCATAGGAGAATATTTGCAGTCGCGCCCCGTCAATCGCCGGATAGTAGAAACGGCGTCCAATTCCAATGCCGGTTTCGTCTTGGGCAAATATCATGTGTGCATATTGACTGTCATAGCTCGTTGTGGGGGACACACTGACGGCGACAGGTTCACCGGCCTCAATGCTTAACAGTAAGGTGTTTACGTCAGGGAGTGTATGCATCTGGCCCATATTCAATGTCCCTTGCCATAACACTTCCCCGGTTTCAGCATTATGGACTGTGACAGACGTGTTATCCTGGTAGGCAATCACGTTCAAATCATGCGTCCAGCCGCCGGCATCGCCGGCCCATGTATAGAACTTGCGCCCGGTAAACCGGCCATCGTCAGCCGGTACATAGTAACCTTGATCACTGTAACTCAACGCCGAAACGGGATGTGTAGCCTCCACCGTCAAATAAACGTGGGACAAATCTGGCTCGAAATGGGCCTCACCTGCATTCAGCGTCCCTTGCCAAATCACTTTCTTGCTATCAGTTTCCGTTATAGTGACGGCTGTATTATCCTGGTAAGCAAAAATGACGAAGTTTCGCGCGGCATCCATTAAACCAAACAAACTCCCGGCGCCTTCTGATTGGTAGGTATAGAATAACTGCCCGGTCCCCAGTCCTTGTTCATTTAAAGCGTAGTATCCCATCACTCCACCCGTCGTCGGGTCTCCGACCAGGGTGGCATAAGGGTGAGTTCCTATCACGTGATAGACGCCTGATCCCGGATTCAGCCGGTGATGTTCTCCCTTGTCCAATCGACCCTGCCATATCGTGCGCCCACCAGCCGTGTTGACCTGTAACGAAGTTCCATTGGTGTAACTGAAAATCACAATCTCTGAATGGGTAAAAACATACGTAGGATAACTGGCTACGCCAATAGTCTGTCCACAGCCAGAGAGAACGAATATCAATAAACAAGCTATCAACATAACCTGGTATGTATGGAATCGCATAATTTTTATCGCTTTCCTTCATTGCAGACGTTGTAATGCTTCACCGTGTGTCACATAAAACTCAAGGGCTAAGATTTAGCGAATGCGCGGTCTAGGCGGTTTAACGGAAGCCGGTCGAATTCCTTCACGCGCTTTACTTGACGGAGGGTGTCCCTTTGCCTTAATAGAAGGAGGCGGTATTCTAACGTTCTTGGCAGTTGGCGTGTGAATCGTGGGGTATGGTCGGGCTACGGGACGCGCTGGTGAAACTGCGGGCGCGCGCGCTGGCCGGCTTTTTGATCGATTGAGTACCTCACTCAAAGCTGAGATTAGCCAGACCATGAGCGCAACGAATCCCATCACCAAAAGCAGCGCTAATCCGCCCCCGCCGTCGCCGCCATAATCGGGCAACGCCCATCCCTGGTCGCGCCCATACTCATCCACGTAACGGTCATTGGCGTCCACATGACCGCGATCACGGTACCCATCGCGGACACGGTTCCAGTAATCCACCTCGCCCACGCGATTCCCGCGATAATCACGCAAAATGCGATTTTTATCCATCCGGTAATTTGCCATGATATCTCCCTATAGAACCGACCAAGATCCCAATCAGGGTTTTGTCTACACACGTCCTTCGTCCAGCGCAGTTAACGCTTCATCCATCGCCCGCTTGAGCAAGGTCTGGAATACCTGCAAATCCCGCCGCTGCCAGCCTTCCAGGTCGGCGATACGTGCCAGGGGATCGGGGCTATCCAGCAGGCCACGCTTTAGCGCAAGGATGGCGTAAACATCCAGGTGCGCCCCGAATGGCCGTGCGTCTATATCCACTATCATGTCATCCCATTGCAGCGCCAGAAAAGGGTGACTGTCCTGTTTAGCCTCTAATACCTGACAGTTAAAATACCCGGCGAGGGATGAACCTTCCAGATAGCTACGAATCGCTTCGATGACCACCGGGCCATTGTCGGCGGCGTCTTCCACCATATCACCCCATACTTCATAAATATCATGTTTGTTGATCCCATCGCCGGGATCGCGGCGGGTATGGAACATGGGTGCCTCCTCGAGCAAACTACGGCTGGTAAATGGCGAATAATCCTGAGTTATTCGCGGCGGAGGGGCGGGCGACGGCTGGGGGGATCAGGTCGAGATGGAGTAGAGTGCGCTGACGCGCGTTCACCCGACAACGCAATGGCAACGGTAAGCAACAGGAAGATCGGAAGGCTCAGTACCATGAGAGGGATAATGACAATCCACAGTCCTGCCATCGCAGACCAAATTTCCTTGAAGAAGGTACGGGTCGAACGCTCCGCCCAACACGAGAGGGAAACTCTTAGAATGATGTAGCTCCCCCATGCAAGTGTGATGAGTCCAAAGATTAAAAGCAAAACCTCTATACCGTCCACGATTCCCTCCTTGTATAAAATAAAAGAACGCCGCTCCACTATGGCTTACGGCGCGGTGGGGGGGCGCGGCGCGGGGCAGGCTCGTTGTTGCCCGGCGTACGCATAGCCGGGCGGTCCGCGCTGCGGCGCGGGGCAGGAAGCGCGGCGGGACGGCTTGACGCCGGGGGCAGCGCCGGGCGGTCCTCCACCGAGATCATCGAGGGTTTGCGCGCGCCCGGCAGTGCCGTTGGGGCGGGTTTCTCCACGGGCGGTGCCGCCGGCGCAGAGCGTCTCCTGGAGACCGGTGAGCGGAACCCGCTGCGCTGCACGAGAGACACGCCGCCGGCCAGTAGCACCCCTACCACCGGCACGGCGAGCAAAAATAGCAGGGTGGTTTCAAATGCACCCCGACTCAAACCATAGATAGCGGCAAAGCCCGCCAGCACGATGCTGACCAAGCCTGTAACGCAGCCGGCATGGCTGATGACTTCACGGGCGAGCAGGTTACTAAACAACGGACGTAGGACAAAGCGAGTCAGAGCAAGCGGGACTGCCGGAATCAAGCAAACCAGGCCCAAGACGACCAGCATCAGGATGCTGCCCCAGTCGCGCCCGAAGAAACCGATCCTGTACAGCCACCACAATCCCACAAACAGACTGAACCACAGATAGGGGAAGGTGATGGTCGAGGCAATCCCGGCCAGTGCACTGCGATTTTCGGATTGTAATGGATCGTTCATTGCCTGCTATCCCTTTTGCATGGGTGGTTTTTTCGGACGGCCATGCTCAATACTGGCGCCCACCGGCTTTTTCATTTCCTTTTCCACTTTTTTGCCAGGCATACTGCCGATGCGCATTTCCGGCGCGCTGACGGTTTTGGCCGGCGCCGGACGCAAAGCCTGGATGATCCGGTAAAGCAACCACAACAGCGCCAACGCGGGAGCAAGGAAGAGCAACCACACGGGGAACAGCACCAGCACGCGTGGGCCGGTGGGCGTGGCCTGTGCAACAGCCTGCCCATTGCAATCCACCAGGCTCATCTGACCAGGCGTCAGGCTTACAGCAGGCATGCCCAGTCCGCGCGGGCGCAAGAAATAGCTCATACTGCGTCCTCGCGCCCCCATAAAAGGTGCGTTCCATTGGATAGAGTTCGTGGCGCTGACCGCGCGGTAGAGACTGCCAATCTGCGCGAAACTCTTGTCATTGTAGTACTCGGTGACGGCAATATTCGTTGCCACCGTACCCACAATGCCGATGGCAATGTCGCTATAGATGCCCATTAGTGCCGTCGGGTCAGCCGTTTCATAATAATCTTCGGGCGAAGAGGCAATTTGAGATAACGTTGCCTTATCCGCGCCGCCCAAGGCAACAGTAAATAGCCGGATTCCATGCGCTTTGGCGGCATCAGCGGCGGCAATGACCGGTGCTGGGCCGTTATTGTTATCGCCATCTGAGAGCAAAATAATCACTTGGCGGGTATTGGTGGTTACATCCTGGTTGGCGATTTCCTGTGTCGCCGCCGTCAATCCGGCGGCAATGTCCGTGCCGCCGCCCTCATGCACTCGTTGGATAGCGCTGGTGGCTTTATTGCGATCGTAGGTAAATGTCTGGCGCACAAACGCTCGATCATCGAAAGAGACGATAGCAACGATATCCTGTCCTTTTTGTAGATCCATCAAATCCACGAAATCCGAAGCGGCATTACGCGCTTCCGCAATGGGCGAGCCGCTCATACTGCCAGATTGGTCAATGACCAGGGCCGCCTGCACCGGCGAAACGTCACCGGCATCCGCGCAGGTGGGCAGCGTACGCGCATCGATGCGCACATCTACGTTCACCGGCTCCGGCCAAAAGGCCACACCGGGTCGCGCCACGCGCGAGACGATGCCTTCGCGGCTTGTGGCGCGTGCGCCCACGGTGCGGGCCAGGGCAAAGATGACAACGCAGATGGCGGCGATGATGAGTAAAATGAGTTCCCATGGCTTGAGACGCATTTGCTTTACCTCCTGGTTTATTTGTCATTTGACGGTTGTTCCTTGTCCGGGAACGGAATCATGCGGCTACTCAGTCCGATTTCAACCAGGGCATAAACTACACCCGATACAACAGACACAATAAAAACTAGCGACTGATTCTCCATTACTCCCCATAGGCCAAAACCTAACCGCAACTTAGGAATGGATATTTGATCCTTAGCGGAATTTGTGCAGAAGTTAGGGTCTTTACAGATTTGATAGCGGATATACCATTTGGTTTCTGTTATGAAAGCGTTTTGTGGCATAGAGCGAATTTCCCATTGCAACAGAGTTTGATTATTAGCAGAGATCATGATCTGGCATACAGAATGACAATTATTCCCTTCCTGAGGCGTGATGAACAACAAATGCCCAGGCGCTGGTTCCAGATTGAATGTGATTGTTGTGGTTTGAGGAGAGGAATTGTACAAATACAAAAGGAGATTGCCACTGTCTCCTTCCGAGAGCCATGCAGGAGAAAAAAGCGTCGCTATTATAAAATCGTCTTTGCCATCATTATTCTTATCCTCAATAAGGATAGGGACATTCAATAGAGTTTCTGAAGGGGTTAGCGCATAAGTAAAGAAAGAAAAACCGGTTGCAAAGAGCAGAGCAAAGACGATGATTTTGGGGCGCGGCCAACGTTTTACTTTCCAGGTCCCCTCACTCAATAAAATGCTAAGAAATTTATTAATGGGATCAGAAGACAAAATATCAGGTTTCTCGATGAGTTTATATGCAGCATATAGTACATATAGCGCAATTAAATCTAGTGAAAGATACATTACCAATGCGACAGCTAATATCCAACTTATACCAAGCCAAAGCGAGAAACAGAACAACCCCGGTATTATCAAGATAAGAATTAAGCGATGATATTTTTCAGAAGTCAAACTCAACCAGATAAATACAACACTACATACAAAAACGGGGACGATTAAAATATTCTGTAGAGAATATGAGATTTCCCCTAGGCTGTGAACCCGGAGTAGCTTTATGCCGTATGCGAATAATATAGCATCTATCAAGGGTATAAAAAGGAATAAAAAACCTAAAGAACACAGATTTCCGGGGCGGTGAATCCAAGCTCCGATATGTTTGAAAAGTATGAATGGAGGAGTTTTTCTAAAAAATAAGTGCATTTCCCCTAATGGAGTACACTTGTAGAGGATGAACTCGCGCAATGCTTTGGTCCTAATCTGCCATTCACCTTCAGTGTCTTTTATAATCCATCCAGCATTACTTAGTTTGTCAATGGCTTCTTGTGAAGGAGGAATAAGGCTTTTATGCTGTGCCAAATTCGTAAGGATTTTTTTCTCTTTGTCGTTCAATTTACTGAAAGCTTCTTTGGCACCGGGCCAGTTTGTGAGATGCTCCCAGCGTTTCATTGCCTCAGGATCAAACTGTCTTCCTGGATTAAATTGCATTATTGTCGCACTCCCGTAAAAGCTTTTACCAAACAATATCTTCCGGCAACTTTAACTAGCAACCCTTTATCCAATAGGGGCTGAGGATTTCCTACTCTAAGAAGATCACAATGTTCCCCTAATGCAGCTTGTATTAGGAAAAAATCCCTTCGTTCTTCCTCTTTAAGGAACCCACTGTGACAGTATCGTTCAAATATATGTTTACCGTACTTTTTTATACTGGGTAATCTTGGACTCGAAGCCCCTCGCCTTCTGTAAATCGATTTCCATTTATCGAGGCTGATGGTTAGTAAGTAAGGATGCCCCCCACTCGCTTTGTAAAGCGCGGATCGCTGGTTTTGGTTCAGTGACAATTGTGTGTGGTGTGCAAAAAGTTCCCCAATCTCACTTGAAGACCATAATGGCATTTTTACTGATTGAATGTTATCTTCGTGATCTTTAAGCCACCGGAATGCTTCTGGTTCGCCTTTTTGCAGAACTCCCAATCTTTCATCAAAAGGTAACTCATCTGTAGTAACAAGCTTTAAAGGTGGTACTTGGCTATAACGAGCACTATCAATTGCAATTGCAAGGTACATAAGCTCAAAGACAATATCGGGCAGGTTACATTTATAGGCATTGTCAATCAACAGATACCAGATGGGACCGGTACCATTTAATAGATCCGCAATATCATTATATTCAGTCCCAAACCGCAATTTGTAATCCGGAAGGGTATTGTATCTTATCGTATGTTTTGCCAGAAGAGCTAGGATTTCTCCCCGTTTCAATGGTAAATCTAAGCGCACTACTATAGGAGGAAGATCCCTGCCAGATTCACGAGGAGAAGTAAGTTTTTGCTCAATATAGTTGAGCAAAAAGCTTTTGCCATAACCCGGCCCGCCGGAAATCCAAAGGACTTTTTTGTCAGTATTAGATAAAAAAACATCAATTGCATTTTGGATCGGAGCTGGGAAAAAAATATCTTTTGTTTTGTATGTCTGCCCCTGATAATAAGCCCAACTGTGCGCGAAAGGAGATTGGATGAGTACTTCTAGTGGCTCAGAACATTCACGGCGACGGTCATTAACTCTTAATTCTTCGGTGGAAAACCGCAGCTTGCCCGGCAAAGCAAAGACATGGATATCGGATTCAGCACCACTTACCGTAACCTCATGTGACATTTCCTTGAACTTAATGCGTATTGCCGCAGTTTGTAGCGATTCTGTTGGATCATCAGAGGTAACAACAAAATGGACATCTATGCCATTTGGGTTCCAAAAGTATTCATCAGGATCGGACTTCAAATGATATTTAGACACACCACCCCTCCAAGATGTAACATCAATTCCTCGTTAAATTCGTTTTTTCCGGTGATCGATTCCTTGTAGCAAGATTTCTATTGGCTCATCTCATTTAATAAAAAGTGGAAAATTCTTCGTTCGAGTACGGGGGCATTCATAGAAGCAACCTGCGCCTCGGCAATACGCTCTTTTCTATCACCAATATTCACTCCCTCATAGTGCTCAAATATTGTGATCATATCGTTTTCGGATTGTCCTCTTGGCGAAATGCCATAGTCAGTTTGTATCTCTTTACGCATTCCCTGACAGATTATTTGATGGTTTGTATTGCCCATCATATGCTCAGCAATCTTGTCAAGTCCTACGAATACAAATAATACATGTTCTGTGGAGTAGGGGGTTTCTCGATCATCTGGCTGCTCATGAAGCCAATTCTCGTAGCCAGAAATTGCCCCAGGGGATTTGAGAATTTTAATCACTTTTTCTAAAGATTGTCTTAAAGTTATAATGCTATCTGGGTTGAGCAGCGTAGGGTCCAATAGAGATCTCCAGAGTAGAATTGTAGGAACCTCACAACAGCCTTTGATAGGGTGGGATTCTCTCTTAGGAGAGCATTCAGGACATTCCCCACAAAACTCTTTTTTTGCCTGTCGGATAACGCTTTGTAAAACTGATGTTTGTGTTTCAAAAAACATTTCTGATAAGGGCGGCAAAACGTCCGGACACTCAGCTCCAAAATCATTTTTTAGAACCTGTTCCGGTTCATACAATACTTTTAATGGGTTTACATTCTTTCTTCGACAAGCATCCATCAGAATACGAGCAAGAAGATAGAATGCCTGACGATTTTGGTATTGCGCCGCGGCAATCCAAAGCGCAGGAAGATATTTCTCTGTCAAAAACACCCTCTTGTTCAATGTGTTTTGCCATTTTGCTGCCATTTGCTAATCATCCTATCCTAGTTTTATAGCTGTTTCACTTCTCAAATATGGAATCAATGATTAATTTTGACGATTCCTTTGCAAAATCCAGGAAATTTCTCGGGAACCCGTCTGGACGTTTAAAAACTTCCAAAATATCTGACTTCTTGATTTTACTAGCCTCCTTAGAGAGTACATCTGCTAAATCGTCATGGTGATTTATCGAAACAGGCATTACTTTTTTCTGGTAGAGCAATGTCACTGCAATCATAGGTAAAGCCACTGTCAATGCACCCATAATTAGGAACTGCCATTTTAGATTATTATTGACCACATATTGCACTCGGCCCTGTTCCCATAAAAATGTTTTTTGAATCTCGTTATCATGAAACGGAATCCCCTGTACTGTGGAACCAGAAGGCAATGAGGCTGTTAATATTAGTCTAGATGTTGATGACACAGGAAGTATGGTATAGAATTTGCTCCCTCCAACAGAAACTAGTGGGGATGTTTTCAGTTGATCATTCATTTTATAATGCAATATGGGAGCATATAGACCAGAAATAGTTTCTGTATAGTGGGCAACAGTCACAGTGATTGGAATATCAAACCCACTTGTTGTTGTGATACGTTGCCCAACAATCATGTCAAGCTGAGGCAGTAACCCACTGGAGAAAACTTCATTTTTGATAGTATGATTATAAGAAAAAGGGGTAACAGATATTAGCGTTGCAGTGTATGCACCAGCCAGTGTCGGTGTAATTGTTCCTTCCCACCAACCATCTTCACCTTGCATTAACAGTAATGGAACACTCCCTGGCTGTACTTCTGCTTTGATTTCAAACCCCTCCATTTGAGGCATAGGTTGTCCATCGTATAAAAACCGCCCACGAATTTTGACCATGTCCCCCACAGCCACTTTTTCTGGTAATACCGAGGTCTCTAGACTCGTCAGATACAACTTATCATCCACATAGAACTGTTGTTGCGCCTCATTCAGGGCCCCATGCGTCCAGGTTATTGGTACTATTGGAACAAATGTCACCGTATATGTACCAGGGGTTGTGGGTGTAATGCTCCCTGTAAAATGACCTTCCGATGTTGGTTGTAAGGATATAGTTTCGCCAGAAGGTTCCAGATGGGTCCGTATAGTTACTGATGTGTTTACAAAAGATTGCCCCCTGACGACTAATTGTGCTGAAAGCTGTATGGGCTGATTAATATGCGCACGTTCTGGCACGAGCGCGGTAAGGACATCTAGTGGGTAAAAGGATTCACCAAATGTGTAATACACTAACGTTTCACCTGGTTGCGCTTCGGGGGATCGTTGCAAAGTCCCTTGAATTTCACCAAAAGGTGGATTTAACCACCACCGTTCCGAAGCCCCTTTCACAGCAGGAGCGATATTCCAATTGTCTAGCATTAAGTCATCGGCAATAAGTGTTACACTAACCACTTGGTGGAAAGGTGTAGCAGTCGCTAAGGACAGGGTGGTAGAGACACTAAACAAGGTAGATTTTTCAAAATGTTCCGAAGGTGCGCCCAGGCCAAGATGCTGAAGTATTTCAGCATATACAGCTTGACGGTCCATATCACCATTGACCATCACTCCTGCATTTTCTTGCCACCATTCAGAATCCTGATTTTCTCCAAACAGGATTGGAATCACTTGAATCTGTTGATTTTGGCGTAGGTCTGCCAATAATCCTGCAATTATATTTTTTTGTTGATCCAGATTTTTACCTTCAAACTCTCCATCCGAAAACAGAAGCACATAACACTTTTCGTTATCGGTCCTGTTGCCACAATGCAAAGTCTGTCCAGTTTCATCCACAAAATACTGCCTGGCAGCCTTTAGTCCTTCCTCAAAGCTTGTATTATTTAATCCTTCAACATCAACCGCACCAATTTTCTTCAGATCTGCTAAGGACCAGGCATTTACCCATGTCAAAGGCACCAACCGATCCTCTTCTCTAACCTTTCCATAGAAACGGATAACGCCTATCCGACTTTGCTCAGAATGAACCATTTGCAAGTAACGTACTAAAAAACGCGCAAAACGGATACGTCTATCTTCGGGATCGTTGTTAACATTAAGTCCGCCCCCACCTGTCATACTGTTACTTCCGTCAATCAAAAACACAATGTTGTAAGTCGAGCCTTCATGAGCCGTGACGACACTAACAAAAGCAATAAGGACTATCATGGCCAGGCACAAAACAACAGCCACACGATATACCCTACGATATCTCAACATGAACATCTCCTTCATCGCAACTGCGGTACCAGCACCCTCTCCACCAAGTTTGGCAGCATGGTTTTCATCTTATGCACTATGCTCAAGAAGTCTGCCGGCAGCGTGTTAAGCATATCGGTGGTGGCGCCTTCCTCACGCAAGATGTCTGAGCCGCGCCGGTTCTGATAAGCGTCCGGTGGCCAGTAAACGTCCTCACGCAGACTCCGGATGGTTTCGTCAACGTCATACGCCGTCCGCCGGAACTGAAATTGCATCTGTCCGTTGGACTTGAGCAGCATGTATGCGGCACGGGGGTCGTGAAAGGTTTCTCGATCCTGGAGGCTAGATAAACGCGGCTGGCCTGCGGCACCGGGGTTGAACAGGGCCGGGTGCGCGGGCAGCGTTTCCCAGGGCGTACAGCCAGTCGCTTTAGTTTCCGGCGCGGATTCCAGATAAGCCGGTTTCCATTTGCTTGTTCCATTTCTTTGCCGCTGTGACTTGTGCTCAGGACATATCAGGTATAGGGTGGTGTCCTTCTTGTGTTGTTCCCATAAAGGCAGGCTATTCACAAAATATCCCTGGATGTGCGTGTGCCCGAATAGCCCGTAGGTAATGCCCTCCTTCCTGATAAGATCCAGGTTCTCCCATGCATCTTGCGAAGTTTTGACAGTACCATGATGCCCGTATTTCAATGAGCTATGAAAGAGCATAAAGTCCTTTAATTCTACCGGAAGCTGGCTGTTCAGGCGGCAAAGTCCCGGCTGCCATTCCCGAATACGCCCACGGTGCTCCCGTGATAACACGGCGCGGGTCCAAATAGTGATCGGCCAGTATTCACGACTGATGGTGTGTGGCGGTTTGTAAGCTGAGTCCATTACATCCATATCGTGATTACCCTGGATCACAATTTCTGCATGCTCGGTTATCCAGTCCATACATTCGTTAGGCTGGGGGCCGTAATCTACCACGTCCCCCAACACCACGAAATGCAGGCTTTGCGCGTTGAGCGCGCGCGCCACATTGACAGCGTCCGTTTCCACCGCTTTGAGTGCAGGGAAATTCGCGTGAATATCGGATAGGACAGCGTATAGGACCGGTTGCATAAATTACCCCTCCGGCGTCAGCGTTGTGAGTTCGATCGGGAAATTTTCCTCGAAGAATAGTAATCTCAGATGACTCTTAGGCACCCAGCCATACGGGGTGACCAGATGGCAGTAATCCAATGCGATGAGATAGTAATCACCATATCTGGCACAGACGTAGACCTTTTGCCCGCGCGTCAACGTGCCTAACAGTTTGTTCTTGTTGGGTTCCTCATAGACATTCGGATAACCGGCTTCGCCAACCGCGATCATCGGCGTCGGCGTGGGCGTGTTCGTTGGGGTTGGTGTGAAGGTGGGCGTGGGTGTATGAGTCGGGGTGGCGGTGGGAGTAGCCGTAGGTGTGTGAGTCGGGGTCGGCGTTGGCGTGAAGGTGGGCGTCGGCGTCAGGGTAAACGTCGGGGTTGGCGTGCATAACACATCCCCCGACATATCGCACACACTTGTCGGCCAAGCGATGAAGTTGTTCAACTGCGCCAGCACGACAGCCAGAATAATCAAGGCAGCAATCCCGATTGCAGTATTCCGCCAGGTCATTTTGCGTGTGACGGCGTCTCGTCGTACTCTTGCCTGGCTGTGATCTGGATCGAGACTCAAAACATCGCGGTAGTGATTACGCGCCTCCCGCAGATGCCGGTGTTCCTCTGCACTAATGCCAGCTCTATACCGGGTTTCAATTAAGCCCACCCGCGCGCTACTTTGAGACTCTTCAATATTCAGTGCGCGTTCTAATTCCATCGCCCGCTTGAATTTCTCTTCCGCTGCCGGGAAATTATCCTTTTCCAGAGCGTGTTGGGCATCTTTGATTGAATTATTCAATTCAACGGTTTTTGTTCTACGTTCGCGTTCCTGTTCTAGGGGCGTCATTTCTCCTCCAAAAATCTTCCGGTCTCGCAATCAACTTATGAGTTTGTATCCTCATCATCGTGTATCCTCATCATCGTAGTTTTCACTATTAGCCCACCATCCTGCACCAAAAATGCTCATCGGTACCTCTGATTCGTCATCTGTTGATGGTTTCAGCTCTGGCGGGGAGATAATCGAGGGCGCGGGTTCCGGTGACGGTGCAACCTGTGTACTGCGCATTCCCGATTTATCTGGCCCAACAGATGACGCAGGCATCTCTGCATCAGGAGGGGTCTCTGACTGCGATTCAAGCGACGGTGCGGCCTGTGTGCTGCGCATTTCTGGTTTACCCGGCTTATCCAATGGCACAGGAGTCCCCGCGCCAGAAGATGGCTCTGATTCTGGCGCGGCCGCCGGGGTGGAAGTCTTTGGCACGTCTCTTAACGATGGCCGTGCGTCAGCACCTATGGGTTGTCCTGTCAACGGTGGCTCCGCAGGCTTGAAGTCCGGCTTTGTGGCTTTCACTGCCTCAGGCGATTCCTGACGTTCGCTGCCTGCAGATTGTGCATGCGCTGTGTGGGACGGCAGAATGGCATCTGCTGGCAACGGGTCATCGGCGTTGCCGGATGCCGGGAAAGTTTCCGGCGGCGTCAAAGGTTTGAGATGGACTTCCTGGAAGCGTTTGCTTTCATCAGCGATTCTGTCGTAGAACATATTCATCGTGTCGGTATCTTGTTGCTCAAAATAATAATTGGTCGCCTTGTAGAAGGCTGTCATCCGCAAGACTGATTGTCGCAACAACCAGGCATTATAGACCGCATGACGGCGACGCTCTTTCAAATGGGCTTCGCTACCTAAAACATCCGGCAAAGCCTGTCCCGTAGTGACATGCATCATACCTTCTGCAGCGCGCAGATGCCAGGCAGCGCGTTCAAAAGCGGCGTCATCTTGCACACGCCGCACGGCTTCGCGCAATGCCTGGGTATAATCACGCCAGATTTGCGCTTCGCTAAAACTCGATGCCATAGATAGTACCTGGTTATAGGCTGTGATGGCGGTAGGATAGTCGCGGCTGAGCAGCGAATCCCACCCCTGATTCATTGCATGACGCAAGTCAGGCAATAGAGCTTCAACGGTTTCAAACCGCTCCCTGAGGTTGAGCAAATCCACATCCGCCGGCGCGATCTTGAAGCCTTGCGTGAACAGCCCCGGCAATGCGCTCAACCGCCAGGCATCTAACCCGGCCTGAATTTGCTGCCGTATCTTGACCAGGGCGGCTTCCTGTTCTTCACGGATTTGTTGCTGCAAAGTGCGGATGTCGTCGCGAGGGTCTAAACGCAACGCCAGGTCACACAATTCCAATCCGTGTGTAAATTCGCCAGCCCTGCGCTCTACTTCAGCATGCGTCTTCAACCGATCTTGTAAATCTTTGATAGCGCTCTGCACGCGCGGGTAGTCGGGCGCCTCGCCGCGCACTCTTAAGATCCGCGTGACAGCGACTGCCCATTGTTTCGCGCCGATCTCTGTGTGTAGCTCGCGCAGATCGTCATGAACACGATCTAACAACGTACGCAGCGCACGGATACGTTCCGCCAAATCATCCAGCCGCTTATCCGTGCGCGGCGCGGCAATCCTGATCGCTTTCTCCAGGGCGGTTGTGGCGCCGGCGGGATCATACGCGACCAGCGCTTTCTCCGTGTCGTCGAGAGCGATATCCAGCTTGGCATTTTGTAACCTCGCGCGCAGGTCAGCGATACGCCCCTGGCGATCCGCCTCCGGCTTGATAATCTGGGCCGCATCCGCCAGCGCGGAGTGTACGCCCTGTTCGTCGAGGCGTTGCAGCGCTGTTTCAGCTTTTTGTAATTGCGCGTTGAACGCCGCGGTCTGCTCGCCGGGCAAGCCGGCTGCCCAATCCCGGGTGTCTTGATCCAACTGTGGCACCTGCCTGAGAATGTCAGCGCACTCCAACGCCTGGACATACTTAAGTTCTTTGATGGCGACTTCCATCGTCATTCTGAGGTCGTCTCTGACCCGCAGACACTGTTCGGTAAAGGCCGTCTCATGGGTGATCTGGGGCGAAGCGTGTTCCAGCGTTTGCACCGCGCCCGCGTAGTCTTTGGGCGTCCCCAGGAAGGTGCCAATCTCTCGCTTCAGTTTATCCAACAACTGGCGACTTTCGGCCGCCTCCGCTTCTTGACGCTGCGCCTCCGCCGCCTCTTTTTCCTTTTGGATACGCAGTTGTTCGGCTTTCTCTTCCAGCGTGTGACGCAAGGTCTGCGCGCGCCCTAATTTGGATATGTCCGGCGGCAAAGCTTTGAAGACGTCCAACGTGCGGGACAGGAGGGAAGGACGTTGTTGATACGCTTCCCAGGCTTCCAACGCTTCCAACAACAACTCCCACTGCCGAATCGGGGTATCCGGTTGATCGCCAGGGCACAACCGCTCGGCCTCTTCCAACGCTTTCTTGGCCTCTGCCAGATTGCCCTCCGGCGCTTGCAGGAGCGCGGCGGCCTGCGCCACACACTCCTGACTGGCCAGCCAGTTGCGCAGCCGATCGTAATCCCGGCTCACCAGCGGCGTGATCCAACCGGCGGTTTCGGCCTGAGTCAATTTCGCGCGCGCGGCAACGGTGTCCGGCGGGGTCTGATTGAGGAAGTCCGTCACTTCAGCCACCACGCGCTCGCGCAACCGTTGATAGCAGCGTTCCATATCCTTGTCTGGCGCCGGCTCAAAGTTAGCATCCAACTCTAAAACCCGGCGATACTCCTGTAAAGCCAGGTCCCAGGCTTCATTGTTTTGATGAACTTCTGCGCGAGAGAGGGCGCTGATGATTTCCCGTTGGCGTTCATAGGCGGTCTTGAGCAATAGCGAGACGCCGGCGCCGCGCAACTCAATTTCGGCGTCGCGGAAACGCTTGTTCCCGGCCAGGTCGCGGGCGCGTTTCATCGCGTCTTGGGTGCGCTCAAAGGTGTCCAACGCATTCCGCACCCACGTCGCTAATTCCCGCGCCGGGCCATCGTTTTCGTAGCCCTTGACCTGGAAGACTTCTTTGACAGCGCTCTCGAGCCGCTCCAGGTCAATCCGGCCCGGCGATTTTTTGGCGATATACCCGGCGTCCTCAAGCTGACTCTGCAAAGCGCGCGCGGCGGCCATTTTTTGGTTATAGTCCTGTTCCAGCCGGGCGCGGATAGAACCCTGGTGGGCTTCGTGAATCTCGGCCGCCAGGGATGCGGCATCCAACGTAATGTCAAACTCCACCTGCACGCCCAGTGCCTCGGCTTCTTCCTGGACGGCTTTGACGATATCCAACGCGGCCTGCGGCGTGCCGCGCATCCCCTCTCGCCGCCAACTCTCGAAGCGTTCGCGCGCTTCTTCCAGCCGCAAGCGCAGGCGGCGTGTGCGTGTTTCGCGCAGCAGGTCTTCAAATTGCCGCACCCAATGGCTCTCCGGCGGCGGATCGAGGATCAGGAAAGGTTTCAATTGCGCCTCAAGATCGCGCAACTGTTCCTGTTCCAATCGTTTTTGCAACTGTCCCCGCGCGGTTTGCGCCTGTTTTTCCGCCCAGCGGTTGACAATCAGGTTTTGCAGCGTTTGGAGTTCATCCAATAGTTCCGGCGCAGCAGTGCGCCCGGTGGCCTGTTTGCAACGATTCCACGCCTCGGCATATTCGCCGTCGCGGTAAAGTTCCTGAATTGGATGCACTACGCGCGTCCACTGTTCTTTCTCCAGTTCATCCACCAATTGTTGCGTCTTGTTGAACTTTTCTGGATCAACATTCTGGCGCGAAAGGTCAGTCAATAGTTCGCGCGCTTCTTTAAATCGTTCCTGCTTAGCCAAAGCCTCTACCTGAAGGAAAGTCTTGTCCGCATTGATCACCGCCTCCAGTTGCCGCTTGAGCAGACGCGCTTCAGGATCATCTGGGCGTTTCTCAAGCACAGTTTCCACCAGTTGCAGTGCTTCTTTGTATTTGCCAGTCTGCTGCGCCGTGCGGGCTTTCTCCAGCATTTCCTGTGTGATGCGTTGCTCGCGGATTTGCGTCTGTAACGCCAGGGCTTCTTTGGACGCCGGGTCGCTTTCCAGAATCTTCTGCACGATATCCTGCGCTTCTTTGAATTGCCCATTGGCTAACCACTGTTGGGCTTCGGCCAGGGCGCGCTGCATTCCCAGCGTGCTCTCGCGCGCCTCCTCAATGCGTTGACGCAGGTAGCCGGCCTCCTCGGCGATGCTCTCGGCATAGCGGTTGTTTTCGGCAAACCGCTCCAGATCGGTCAGATCCAGCAGGGCGTTATCGGCCTGCCGCTCTTCATTCCACCAGCGCTGCGCGCTTTGCAGTTTGGCGCCCGCGCGCGCGGCGCGCAACAAGTCCCCGGCTTCCGTCGCGCCCAGGCGAACGGCCTTTTCAAATAACATGCGCGCTTCAGCGTACTTTTCAGCATCCAGGGCGGCCTGCCCCTCTTTCAGGGCCGCGTCGCGTTCCTGCTGCCCGGCGGCCAACTTCTCCAGTTCATCCCGGAGCATCTCCAGATACGGGCGTTTGTGACCTTCACGCAGAGTCTTCAGGGTCTCATTGACAGCTCGCAATGCGCCGGCGTAATCCTGTTCTTGCCGGCAGACCTCAATTTGTTCTTCCCAGACGGCGCCGGCCGCCCAGTCCTCGCGCTGCTGGCGCACGTCGCTCAGAACCTGGAAGTAGCGATTGCGCTCGTCCACGTCCAACACTTGCAGGTTGATTTCCTTTTGAAGTTTGTCCAGTCGGTTAAGGTAATCGCTCAACTGCTCCACCGTCGTCGCCAGGTGGCGTCCTGTTTCAATCTGGCTCATCACGTCGTGCAAGGTTTTGCGGGTGGCCTCGACGCGCGCGTTGGCGATTTGCTCGTGCAGCTTCTGCACCTCGGCATCCAGGTCAGGCAGTTCCTTCAAGGCCGGCAGTGTTTCCAGCGCTTTCTCGGCGGCGTCCCATTCGTTATTTAGATAAGCCTGGCGCGCTTTCTCAATCTCGGGGCGCGCCTTTTCATCCAAGGCTTGGAGTTTCTCTGCCTTTTCCTGAAATTGTGTAATGGCTTCCCGTATTTCCTGTACCGAGGGTTGACCCTCTAAAAGTGTAGGAAATTCATGATCGATCTGGTTATAAAATTCTTGCTCGATATCTTGAAGGTTATGCAATGCCGCTTGAAATTCACCGGCGTTCAGAGCATTTTGAGCGCGCTGCACGCGCTTGTCGGCCGCTTCATTGGCCCGGTTAATCAGCGCTTCAGTACAGTCTGTTAACTGTTGAATGGCCTCCGCATCTCTAGGATGTCCCTTGATATATTCGGTAGCCGCTCGATAGGCATCGATGAGCTGGCCTAATTGTGTCGCCGATGCTATCACGCCCCTGAGGGCATTATCGTGCGCCAGGCGGATCCATTGATCCACAAAGAATTGCGCGCGTCCGGCGGCCCAACTTTCCTGACGCAAATTGCCCAACACTCCAAGCCGATCTTGCGCGGTCTGCCAGTGGTCCGCTTGCCCTAGCGCCAATCCATCATCGCGATCCCCCATCTGAGTCAATTGGTTGAGGATTTCGCGTACTTGTTGCGGCAGCGCTACATCCGGTTCCAAGAGTGTATTGAGACCCCGGCGCCAGGTCCGCATCGCATCCATCGGGCTGCTGGCCTGTTGCTCTTCAGCTTCGCGTTCTATCGCGCGCAGCTTTTCTTCCAGCATACGGCGCTGGCGAATTTCTGCGTAGAGTTTGGCCGTTTCGGTATCGCTCGGATCGAGTTCGCGCACCAGACGCAGCTTCTCCTCCGCCTCGGTGAGGTCGCCGGATTGGATGGCGGTCTGGGCTGCGAGTTTGGTGCTGTTGATCTTTTCGCGCGCCTTTTCCTCCAACTGCGCGCGGACAGCCTCCAGTGTGGGATCACTGCCGCGCATTTTTATGACTTCTTGAATCTTGAGCAGGCCGTCAGAGGCTACGAGATTTCGCGCCGCGTCGGCCGCTGCTGTCGCCCGCTCGTCCAGGTCCTTGAGTTGTTTTTGTAGTGTGCTCAACTCGGCGGGCAATAGCCCGCCCGCATCAGTGGCCTGGGTTTCGACCTCTTCTAATCGCTTGCGCGCCGGCTCCACGTGCCGGAGCGCGGCGTCGTCCAAAGCGTCGGCAATTTCTACCGGCGTCTCGCCGTCCGCCGCTGCGGCGTAAGCGACCTGTGCCTGTGACAGCGCGGCACCAGCGGCGCTGCGTGCGGCCTCCAATTCTCGCGCCAGCGCTTCCCATTCGTGCAATTGGCGGCGCGCGCCGGACGGCGCCGAGTCCCCCATCGCCTCCACGGCCTGTTTCAACGTGACTACGGCCGCCCCCCATTCGCCTTTGTCGCGGCTCTGTTCGGCGCGGGTGTGCGCTGTTTCGTAGTCCTGCCAGGCGTCGCGCGCGGCGCGCAGCGTTGTGTGCAATGCTTCCAGACCAGCGCACAGGTCGGGCCAGTCAGCCACCAGGTGCAACGCGGATTCCAAATCTTGCAATAGTGGATCGAGCGCACCGGCCTGGAGGGTGGCCTGTTGTTGTAACGCCGCCCAATCCTTTTTCACTTGCGCAAGCGTGGCTTCCGCCTTAGGTTTAGCGCCACACATTCCCACACAAGCTTTAGCCGCATTGTTATCGGGGTTTAGCCCCAGGGCCTCGTTGCCATAGCCGGCCGCTTCCGTGAGCCGCCCCGCATTGAAAGCGCTTTCGCAGGCCTGCACCAACTGGCTTTCCAGCGCCTCGGTCACCCCGGGGCCGGCAGCCCAGACTTCGTGCGCTTCCTGATAAGCGCGAACCGCCACGAAAACATCGTTCGCAGCTTTGCCCCGGCCCATCAACGCATTAAATTTTTCAATTTTGGCCTCGACGCGGCGCAAGCCTTCGGCGGCCTGGCGTTGATGTTCTGGCAGAAGCGCACCGAGGGTCTCCTCAAACAGCGCTCTGGCCTTGCTCAGGTCGCTGCACTCCCACAGGCTCTCGGCGTTGCGCAGGCGGCCGGCTTCCTCCTCAATGCGCCGGATTTCTGCGGTGACGGTGTTGTGCATCGTCTCCACAACCGCGCCGACGGCGGTGTAATCGCGCCCCTCGGATTTGGCGTGCGTTAGACGTTGCAACGCCAATTTCAGGGATTGCGCGGCTTCGTCGCGGCGGCCCTCATCCCAATCCAGACGTGCTTGCTTCTGTTGTGCGGTGATGGCAACCAGGTCCACACTTTCGTCGCGCAGGCCGGTGGCGTCCAGGTGGGCGGGGTAGATTGTTAGCACCTCCTCGAAAACCTTCTGCGCGCCTTCAAACTGGCGCTTCGCCTGATCAAAGGAGCGCTGTTGGTTTTGCTGTCGCCCGGCTTCCAACAATTGCCGCCCGTAAGTCATGCCGGCCTGGAGGTAAAGTTGTTGCCACAACGGCACGTCCTGATACCGGCTGCGCTGCTGTTCCAACTGCGCCAGCGCGTCGGTCCAGCGACTCTCGGCGATGGCTTTCTCAATTGCCGCCAGGTCGCGTTTCTGGCTGTCCAGATAGCTGCGAGCCTGGCGCAACCATCCCTGCGCCTGAGCATACAAGGGCGAGGCCTGGGGGATGTTTTCCAGCAGCATGATGCCCTGTTCAAACTCCCGCGCGCGAAGGGCTTCTTCGGCTTTGCGCAGCAGGGCTTGATGGTCGCCCTGGCTCAGCGCATTCGTGCGGACGTTTTCCAGTTCACTTCTCAGCGGTTGGTAGACCGGCTCCTGGGGTAACTGTCGTAACATATCTGCGGCGGCGTTGGCGGCGGCTTCCCAATCGCCGACGGCGTTGACCTTGCGGATTTCAGCCTGGGCGTTGTGCACCCGCGTCTGCCAGTTGTGCAGATCAAGGGCCTGATTGCGCTTGTGTTCCAAATCTGTGTGGAACTTCAGAATCCGGGGCGAGGCCACCGCGAAGTCGGTGATGGCGATGTACTCGTCCGCCGCGTTGCGATAGTCGCCCTGCGCCATCAGCGCGTCGGCCTCGGTCAGGCGTTCTTTGATTTCGGCCTCTTTTTCAACCGCGCGCTGCGCCAGACGCAGCCCCTGATCGGCTTTGGGATTGTTGGCATCCAGGTCGCGCGCCTGTTGATAGAGCCGCTGCGCCTTTTCCCAGTCGCCTTCGGTCATCGCTTGTTCGGCTTGTTGTAAGAGATAGGGTAACTGAGACATGCATCCTCCTGAAACGTGATCTGCGTTCGTAATTCGTTGTTCGCCCTATTGTTTGACCACCAACGGTAGAAACACTTTGACCGGCCAGTAGCGAGTGACGGTTTCGTTACTGGGCTGGCAGCCGCCGAGTTCTTTACTGCAAATCCAGGCTGTATTACTGACAACAATGTCTGGCGGCGTTGGGACAAGTGGGGGCACATCTGTCTTATAGCCAAGCTGTAAGGTGTCACTGGTACAACTGGGTTTGACCGTCCCTTCTATATCCGGAGCCACAGCTTGCGCGTCCACTCGTTGCGTATATGACACCAGATCCTGTAAACGGATCGTGTAGGTTAGCGGCATCCGGGTACTGAACTCTTCTATGACGCACGTTGTTACCGTTAAGTAACCGGTTTGTTGAATGATGCCGGGCACGCGCCAGATCACGTCATGCCCGTTGAGGGCAAATTCAGAACCCGGTACACTTGATGCAATGCTATCCCCCTTCTTGGGATAAAGCTGGGGTGGCAATGTTCCCGTGACCAGGATGCCGGAAGACACCTCGGGCGACTGGGGTGTAGGGGTATAGATGATTGTATAGATTATCTCCGATTGTAAGAGCCACGTGGTATTCTCCGGCGTCCAGACAGCCCGGCGCGCGCTCGCCAATTCCCACTGCGACGCCGATTGAGCATCAACAACCCGCACCGTGAATGCAGCTTCCCCATTAGCTCCCGGCGACAGCGCGCCGATATTCCAACGCAATATGCCAGCCTCCGGTGTGACGCTGCCGGAGGCTGTGATCCATGTTGTATTGGCCGGTACGGTATCTGTGATCACCACACCGGTCTGTCCATCGGGATGCGGCCAGGGATTGGCATAGCGGAGGGTGTAGGTGATGAGCTTGCTGTAGGCAAAGTCGCCGTCCAGCGCGGCGGATTTGTGGAGGGTGAGGGTGGCGGCGGGAACAGGCAGGACACCTTTCCATACTGCGTTGGTATACCCATCAGCCGTTTGTCCACCGAGTACATAAAGCTCGCCAAAGCGCGAAGCGACAGAAAGTCGCCGGTTGCCGCCGCCGGGCATCGGCGAGGATGCCCACTCACCCACAAAATCGCAGGTATCAGGGTTGATGCCGATGCTGTAAACTTGATCGTTCAGCGCGCCGCCGGTGGTCTCGCCGCCCAGGACGTAGAGGGTGTTTTGGTCAATGGCAACATCGTGGTAAGCAAGAGAAATTGGCAAGCTCCCGGCATTTTGCCACGCAGTTATCACACCTGATTCACTATGATCCCAAATAGCGCGATAGATTTCTGCACGATTGGCATTACTAACTCTACCACCAATTATATAAAGGCACGTGTCCAATGCCGCTAGTTTTGTGTACGCCAACTTGTCAGGTAAACTTCCTTCTGCACGCCATGCCCCTAGAACACCATCAGTATCCATAGGGGCGGACCAAACCAGCTCAGAGAAAGAACCATTGGTTGTAACGCCGCCAGCGATATACAGCCGATCTTGGGACACCGTTGCCGCGGAAAATCTTAATGCCTGGGGCATCGCAACCTCGCTACGCCAACTCACACCGTCAAATGAATCTACTCGCATAAGAAGCGTAGTACCATCGTACCCACCCATGACGTAGGCTCTCCCATTAGCAGCCGTTGCCGCAGCACCGAAACGTGGCGTTTCAAGGGCATTGGTTGTATTCCACTCCGTACCTAGAGGTTTCAGGTTCAACTGATGCACAGCATTGAATGGACTTTGGGCGCTTCCCACCCAACCACCTACGTAATAAAGGACATTATTTAATACAAAGGCGACGCCATCGCCTGCGGATTGAGACAGTGGTGGCAACGTTGTCCATTCAGGTGTCGCGGCGAGTGCTGTGTGTTCTGCGCCACTCACGAGATGAGCATTGCCGGCTATAAAGCTCATCCCCGTTACCAACATACAAATCCATATTCCGATAACCAGACTAAATTTCCTACGCATTGTTTCCTCCTGATGAAATTAAAATTCTACGGACATGTACACACTTCATGTGGGTTACAGTCGTATTCCTCTTCACTAACACATATAACCTTTTCATTTGTATCCGTGCCCCATTCAGCACACCTTTTGCACTTGTCATATTCCGTCCTACAGCTAGGACAGCCACCATTTTGCCCACAAGTTTTATCCGGGCAACCGTCGTTGGGCAAATCAGGGCAGACACTACCGGCATCTGGGAAACCGTCGCCATCTCCATCCGGGCAACCTCGGATTGTTCCAGGCGTGTCCGGGCAACAATCCTCTTTGTCCAAGACGCCATCGCCGTCGCTATCCGGGCAACCGTCTTTTCCGGCAGCCTTTTGAGCGGCGTGGGGGCAGGCATCGGTCTTGAGCGCCGGGCAGGCTTTGTCGTTTTGTTCCACAAAGCCATCGCTGTCGCTGTCTGGGCAACCGCTCAAGGCGGGAACGCCAGCCCTTTGTGGGCAGCAGTCTGATATATCCGGCACGGTATCGCCATCGCTGTCCAATTGAAGCGTCAGGTTCAAGGCTAGCACGAACTCGCGGTCTGGGAGATTGTATTGTGCGCCATCGGGCTTCAGAAATTGCAATGTCAAGGTGATGGTATGTCGCCCCTCTTCTAGTGGTGGCCAGGCATAGTCAAATTTGAATATCTGTCCGGCATTGAAGAGCAACGCCGGTGCATCGGCGACCACTTCAAAACCCTGATTCAAGTCCAATATCTGGGCTTGAATCAAGCGGCATTGACCTGTATTGCTCAAGATGAAGGTGGTCTTCAGTCCCTCTACCGGCGATTCCAGAGAACGAACCGTACGGGTAATCTCAGCCGGGCTTTCCTGGTACACACCAAAATCGAAGTCGGGAATGTCATCCTCATCCTCAGCAGTGTTGATAGTACAGCCAGCCAATAAGTCACCCAACGGTAAAGGCGTAGGCGTGGGCGTGGGGGTGTTCGTGGGCGTAGGAGTGAAGGTAGGAGGAAGTGGCGTGGGGGTGGGGAATGGTGTATAGGTAGGTTGTGGAGTAGGTGTAGGTTCGAGCGTTGGCGTTGGGGTGCATAAACCACTGGCAGCGTCACAGACAAATGCCGGGATAGTCACAGCGCCGGCCGACCACAACCCTCCCAGGATTACACCTGCGAGCAACAGGGCTAAGGGAATGCCAATCAAAAGGACTTTGCGCAATGAGAACCCACCTGATTGAGCACGCAAAGTCTCGCAATTCTCCATCGCCTCGGCGTGCAGTTGCGCCCACAGTTCACCTACTTCGGGCGGTACAGAATTTCTAAGGGTTAAGCGTTCACTCATAATCGTTACCTCTTTGGCGGCGCCTGCCGCAGTGTCGGGCGGGCGGCGCCAGACTTGTTGGCCGGCGCAGCGACTGGACGGGTCACAGGTTCGGCGGCGGGGGCGGCAGTCTTCGTTTGCGCTGGTTTGGACTTGTTCCGGGATGATTTCCTCTTTTGGGGCGCGACTTGGCCCTCAGTCGCCCACGGCTCCGTGGCCTCTTGCACGATCTCCCACAGCCGGCTGGCCGTGTCGCGGCGGCCTTCGGCCTCGGCGTGGCTTGCCTGTTCATCCACGCCCTGGCGGATCGCCTGGTAGGCTTTTTCGGCCAGCCAGCGCGATTGCGGCACGGTCAAAATCTGCTGTTGCAACTGCGTCACTGCGTCGGGCAGCGCCAGGATGCCCGCGATCTGGCGGCCCAGGGCGGCAATCAGCTCTTGTTGCAGGGCCTCATAGTTGATCTGCAAGGCCTGGCGCGGCAGCGCCAACAAGGAGGAGGCATTCTCGTCCAGGCTATTGAGCATCCCACTGTTTTCCAATTCTTTGTAAAGCAGCGCCAACCCTTGCATCGCCTGGCTGGTGCGGAGCCGTTGCGCCTCGCCCAATTGCGTCGCCACGGTGTAGTGAGTTCCAGCCTCTTTGCCCACCTGCGCTAACCCCGCGCGGTCGTTCCAGAGCAATTCGAGCGCCTGCCACAGGTCGCGCAACCGTTTGACCGCTTGTTGGACGTCGCGGGTCAGGGTTTGGAGCGCGCGGACTTGTTCAGCGTCGTAACGGTAGACCGGCGCGGACGGGAGAGACTCTGGCGCGCTGGTCGCGTCGGGCGCTTCCGTCGCCACCGGCGCGGCAGACGGCATGGCCTGCGGCGTCTGGAGTTTAACTTGACCCGCTTCTTCAAGCAGTTTCTTAAATGCGCCCACCTGCTCCTTTAGCGCGTTCAAAGCGCCGTCGGCAATGCGCCATCCCGTCCCAATGTCGGCGGGATGCATTTTCTCCGGCAAGAAAGGCACTTTGTCCAACGGCAGGCTGCCCAAGGCGTTATTAAACGCTTCGGCGCGCGTCAACAACAGTTCCGGTTCGCGGAACCCACTCATATCGTGGAGTATCAGCAGTTGTTCGGCGGCGGCGGCCAGGATAGTTTTCGGCAATTCCAGCGTCGCCCGCATTTCCGGGGAAGGCAATTCCAGCGCAATGGTTCTTTGCCACCACGCCTGGTAATAAAGCGCCAATACCCGCTGCGGATCGGCGGTGGGATGTTGTTTTTGCTCGTTCACCGCCTCCTGCAAGGCGCGGTGCAGGCCCTGCACGGCGGCGCGCTCGGCAGTCTTCAGGCTTTCGCGCAAGGCCTTTGTGCGGAGGGGGGTGGCCTGCGCCAAGGCATCCAGGGGCGTATCGGCCAGGTCGCGGCCAATGTGGATAACCTGCGCGTAATTTTTCCGACCGGCTTCGGGTTCCAGGTCGTTCACCGGCTGTAACGCGGCAGCGAGTTCCATCGTGGCCGCGCGTTCCAATTCGGCGCGGGCCGCGGCCAGGTCGTTGGTGGATACGGCGGCGTGCGTCGGGAAGGCAACGGTTTTGCTTTCCTGCGCGGCGGCCTGGAAGCTATAATCAGGGGTGGTCGCTAGGCGATTCAGGAGCGCACCCAAGTCGTGTTCCGCTGCCAGGCGCGTGCGCAAAGCCCCACTCAGGTTACGGAGCCGTTCCTGGACAGTGGTTGACAGTCCATTATGCAGTACCTGCGGAATGTCATTCCATAGCGCATCAAGTTCTTCCAGGGCGGGGCGGAATTCGTGGGAGCGGGCGCGTTTTTCAAGGCGTTCCAGTTCTTCCTGGATAAAGTCTTCCAGGTGCGTCAGCAGGGTTGCGCGCCACTCTGTCGTGCGTTGACGCAACTCTGTCCAACTCTGTGGCCCGGCCAGCACGTCCAGGTCTTCGGCCAGGCGTGCCAGCGTCTCTTGCCGGTCGGCCAGGCTCAGCCAGTAGGGGCGGCCCTCGCCTTGTAGCCGCTGCGCCACCGCCATAGCCCGCTCTACCAGCGCGTTCATCCCGCTGAATACGGCCTCGCTCTGCGGGAAGCGCTGCGCTCCCTCGCGGAGGCGCGCGCCAAGTTGCCCCAGGCCATCCTGGGCTAAAGCCTGGCATAAAACCTGCCACTGTTCGGCCGCCCGGTTGCGCGATTCCTGTGCAGCGCGCCCCTGATCGTCGCGCAGGTCGTCCAGCGCCTGGCGCAGGTCATCAAAACTCTGCGGTTGAGCCAGCAACGCCGCCGCACTCAAGCGGTTCGCCACACGGCGCCGGGCCTCTTCATGTTTCTGGCGCAGCCCGGGCGTCAGGGGCGTGCGCGTTTGCAGCGCTTCGCACAGACTGACCGCCTCGGCGTAATCGCCCTCATCCCAGGCGCGCTGGATGTTGCGAGCGGCGTCGCGGGTGATTTCAATCCGCTGTTGTAGCGTCCCCGCCTCGCTGCGCAGCTCAGTTTGCAGGTGGAAGGGCCGCGCCCCGACCGCGTCGGGCAACGTCTGCCCGCCGGCCAGGTCGCGCAAGGCGCGCCGATCCCAACCATCGAAACGCTGCAACTGCGCCAGGGCCTGCTCGAATTCCTCATTATTCAGATAGGTTTCGGCGTTTTGCCGGCAACTGCGCGCCTGTTCCAACAAGCGCGCGCCGGCCTCGGCCTCAGCTTGCATCTCGCGGGCCTGGGTGCGGGTGGGGGCCAGTTGTAGCACCACGCGCACCTGTTCCAGGGCGGCGTCATAACGCCCGGCGACGATTTCCTGTTGCGCGGCGTGAAGTGCCAACGCCTGTTGGCGCAGTGCGTCGGTCACTTCTATGCGGGTCTGCATCTGTCGCGCAAAAAGCTGCGCCCGGCGTTGGGCGGGGTCCTCGCGCAGGATGGCGTCAAAGCGTTCCGCCGCCGCCGCGAATTTCTGCCGCACGTTTTGGTAGGTTTCGGCAGCCTGAGCGTAATCGGCCTGCGACTCATCGGCGGCGCGCGCTTCCTTCAACGCAGTTTCGCCTTGCGCCACGTTCTCATCCGCCTGCACGTAATGGGTCAGAAAGTTTCGGCGCTGGCTTTCCCGCGTGCGTTCCAACGTCAACCGTTCCTTGAATTCCGGCTCAAAGGGCGCCAACTCCTGCACTTTTTCCAGTTCTTTCACCGCCCCGGCGTGGACGTCAATTTTTTTCGCTTCGACGGTCAACCAGTCCGGCGTCAGTTCATCCAGGTGATTTTCGGCTTCGGCGAGCGCAGCGGCGATCTCACGGGTGTAGCGCGTGCCTCCCGTAATCCAATGCTCCAAATCTTGAAGAGGTTCCCAGGTGCGGCTCTCCGGGCGCAGACGTATCACTTCCGCCAGCGCGCCCTGGGCATCCTGCCAGCGACGCTCAACCAGAGCTTTGATCATACGGCTTTCCAGGACTTCCCATTCGGGCGTGCGGCGCTCGTCGGCGCCCTGATGTTGTAACTTGAGCAACTGCCCAACCCGCGCGAACCGCTGGTAGATGGTTGCCAGGCGCGCTGCCTCGCTCTCCGGCGACAAGATTTTAAGCTGCGCGGCAAATTCCTGGTCGGCCTTTTCGTAAGCACGGGTTCCCAACGTCACCAGCGCCTGGGCAATGGGCAACCAATTCTCTTTGTCCAGTTCGTCGTGCGCCTGTTTGCGCGATTGCTCGAAGGATTGGCGGGCGTCAGCAGGCGGATTAAGACGCAACGCCAGGTCGGCAATCGCCAGGACGCGGTCGTAACGCGCCGCGGGTTTGGCCTGCCACAGGCGGTCGTCCAGGCGGCGGAAAACGCCGGAGGTTTCAATTTGCGCCAACACGTCGTTCCACCAGGCCACGTCAGCCGCCAGCACTTCGATCTGAGGGTAACGGCGTTTAACATCGCGGTGGAGGAGTCTGGCGACGATTTGCCGGCTGCCGGCGGTTAAATTGCTCCACCCCAGGTTGCCCATACCCAGGTTCGCCGGCGGGCGGCCCTCGGCATCCACTGGGATGTGGTGTCCGGTCAGCAGATAGTAAAGATGCCCGCCGAAGAAGAAGAGGTCCTGTGCCATTGATTCCGGTCCACCCGTAACGTTCCAGTCAATCATCTTGAAGATGAAATCATGATGTTCTTCATCCAGCCATTGCACACGGAAGCGGTCGCCCTTGGTGGCCGGTTCGAAATCCTTGAGCGACATCCCGCTGTGGTGCGTCAGCGCGATCACGTCCACTACCGCCTGGGCGATGGCGAAGACGCGGCGCTCATCGGCGGGCGAGGTCACGTCGAAGCGTTCCAGAGTTGGCGGTGCGATCTCCTGCACCACAAGTGGTTGTCCCGGTGCCATGTCGCCGGTGTCCAACAGGGCGATGATACGGCGCTTAGAGGCAGTTTCCTGGGTACGCCGGTAGCGTGACATAGCGTCAGGAAGGCGCTGCCAAGTATCGTCTTCAGCTTGATTGAGCTGCGTAAGGACCTGGGCTTCACGTTGCAGGGCGGCAGCTTTGCCTATATCGTCAGCCGCATCGTCACGCACGATTTTGAGCACCACCTGCGCGTTCTCTATACCATCCAGCAACGCCAGATAGGCATCCGAGATCGCGCCGCGTCCCAGGCGCTCGCCCTGCACACGATAGCGGGCGGTATTAAACGTTATGACTTCGCCGTCGTAAAATTTCATAGAAGCTCCTCAAAAGGCAGTTGCAAGAAAAATTTTAGCTCTACGTTCTCTGTACCTTTGCAGTGCCATGTTCATGGTAAATAGCGCAGCAAGGCAACACTGTTATCCTGCGTGGCTGCCGCCACGCAGCGGCCACACACCAGGGAAAGGTTATTGACCGTCACGCGCAAGGCTGTGGAGGCCAGTACAGCGCCGCTCGCGGCGTCCACGATAGCGACGCGGCCTTCGTAGCCGCCACCCACCGCAAGCAGCGGCGCGGCGGCGTCTGCAGCCAACGTCGCCGGGCTATCAAGGTTTTGCTTCCAGAGCACTTTGCCGAGGTCGGCGCTATAGGCGATCAGGCGCACTGCGTCGTATTCGTCCGGCGTGAGAACCGCGACGCCGGCGTTGTCGGCCAGCGCAGCGACGGCCATCACGGCGCCATCACACTCGCGGCGGTGCAGCGCCATGCCACTGCCGGCGTCCAGCGCGAGCAGCCAGTTGGTGCCGCTGCTTGCGCTGCCGACATAAAGTATATTGCCGTCTGCTGTCAGACTGACTGACCAGTTGCACCCGTGCACCGCCTCGCCACTGTCTTGCTGCCGCCACACCACGTTGCCTTCCAGATCAAGCATAGTCAAGGCAAAGGTGTAGTGCCCCAACACAATCCGTTCCGCCGCAAAATCCAGCGTATGGATGCCGTTAACACTATGATGCAGATGACGGGGATCGAGACTGAAACGGCCCGCGGATGGTTCCAGGTCGCAGACAAGGAGGTCGCCCAGGCGCGTCGCCAGGGACAGGCGCGTGAAGTCGAGGGAGGTGCGAATTTGATGCACTGGCATCTCGGCGTCGGCGGCAGGATACGCACCCAGACGATGGCCACTCAGGTTGAAGACGGCAGCACCAACTTCACTTCCTACAGCCACATACTGCCCATCACCGGACTGCGCGATGCTGGAGACCGGGCGGTAGACCTGGATCCATCTGAAGATTTCGAGGCGAGCGGGCATGGCTCAGTTGCCTGCCTTTCGGGCAATTTCGGTCAACCGACCAATCTCGGCATTGAGAATGAGGTGCATTATGGTCCCCATATCGTACACGCGCTGCGTGGCAGTCTGCTTTTTGAATTCGGCCACGTGCCCGTCGCGGAACGCATTAAGTTTCTCAATGCGACGTTTGGCATTATGCGCCTGGCGTCTGGCGTCATCCGGTTCAGTCTGGGCATCCGGGCCGAGCGCATCCGTCACATTGCGCAACGCCTCGCCGAGAGCGCGCAAGGTCAGAGAGAATGGATTTTGGATGTGCCCCAGGTCCACACCCTGCCGGGTCAAGGTGTCCACAAGAATCATGATCATCGAATCCGGCACGCCGGGTTTCTGAGTGGCTTTGAGGACAAAGTTTTGCAAAGCATTCAAGTAACGCCGCGCGGTCTGGCCTTCAGGCGGTACGACGTCAAAGTTTTTGTCCAGTTGACGTAGGCGGCGGCTCTCGCTCAACGGCATCAACCGTCCGCCGTGATTGCGTAGATCAAGGTAGACTTCGGTAGTTTCGACGCTGGTTTCGGCATCGTAGTACAGGCCCTCTTTGATCAAGCCATACGCGCAGGCCAGGGTGAAGATCTTGAGTTTGTCCTCATCGCCCATCGCGATAACCAGTTCGGGCGACAGAGGACGCATGCGGTTCTCCGGCTCGCCGAGCTTCTCAATCATGTTTTCGTAGTCGGTCACAATTTGTTCTTCGGGGAAGAGATGAATGCTTTCTTTACCACGATCCAGCTTGACGCGATAATCGTTCTCGCAGGCGATGAACTGATCCACCGCGCGTAACTTGACACCGCGCGCTACCTCGACAACGGTGCAGGCAACGCGGCTTTCAGCCGCCGCATTCACCGTGCGTCCCTGGTCGCCCAGGATGGCCCGTGCACGATCCAGGAATTCCCGCGCTTCCTCTGTAGTAGCACCGGCAAGGTTGAATGAGATGTAGCGCTCGTGCCCCATGGATTTGCCATTGGCTGAAGGGTTATAGCGTAGAAACGGCTCGTTGATTTGTCCCACGACATTGACGAAACTGGAATAGGATTTGAACTCCACAGCAATGCGGTCGGCGACGGAAATGTTGTCACGTACCACCTGGAACAGTTCCTTGGAACCGGCAAAGAATTTGCGGGCGATGTCCTCCGCCCCTTTGGCTTCCTGCGCCCACATGCTGACCATTTTGTAATCCAGAGGCGCAGTGTCATCTTTGCGCTCCCACGTCAGCCCCTTGACGCCGCGCACCTCGCCCAATACCTGCGCCGCCACAAATTCGACGTACTCCGGCTGCCGGTACAACTGGTCTTCAAACTCCGGGCTGGTGAGATAGCGGCGCACCTTGATCTGGCGCTTTTCGCGGCGGTTGTTCTCATGGATGCGCGACCAGTCCTGGAGAACTTTGCTGGTTGCCTGCAAAGTGCCCTGCCAGGCTTCCAACTCTTGCGCAGCCTGATCCACCACACTCAAATTGCCGCTCTGATCCATCTCACCGGCGCCGAGGGCATCCAACACATCCAGCACTACGCGGTAAATACGACGGTGCAGCAGTAGGTTCATTTTCTCACTAAACCAAGCGGTGTAGGAATCCTGCGCCTGACGCGGCTTGGACTTCTTGGGAAACAACCCACCGGACTCCTCTTTGGTATCCTGCATCCAGGCGATGGCATCACGCAGACCCTCACTGGCCTGGCGTAAGCGGCTCTCGGTCTCGGAACGACGATATTCCTCCTCAAGAATTGTTTTGAAGCTGACCAGACGGTCCTTCAGCGCGGCGACAAGGGCGCGCGCCATGGGCAGTTGCGCTTCGACCAATATCTTGGAGCGCGGGTCGCGGCGATTGAGGATATCCAGTAATTCCACGTCCAAAGCTTCGGAGAAACGCAAGCGCAGCGCATCGCGGTAACGCGCCAGAATGATATCCCACTGACCGCCCTCGCGGGCTTCTTCGTCATCGGGATTGTATTGCGGGCCCAGGCAATCATCCATGAATTGGTCACTGAAGTTGATGAGGCGGGTATACCCGTCATCGAAGCTTTCCTGTTTATATTCACCGTCTTTGGTGGCGATCAGACCGCCATAGAGATAATCCATCCACTGTTGAATGGTCTGGTAGTCCTCGGCAAAGGCGCCTTCGGAGAGCGCGATCATGTTGAACAGCCCGGACCAGCTCATATCGGGCATTTCCGGGTCTATCTTTTTGGTGGCCACAATGGCTTTCTGCACCACGCCGGGATTGACACGCCCCCTCACGTTCGTATCGGCAAACACTCGCTCCACCTCTTTGGCGGCAGCCAGTACAACCTGCGCTTGCGCCTTTTTGTCGGGGATGGGCAAGTACTGCCGGCGTAGCAGTTCTTGCAGGAAACGGTAGGAGAAACTCTCAATGATGTCGTCCACAGGCAAGATGTAGGTATAGACGTTAAAACTGCTGTATTGCCAGCCTTCTTCTTTATCATAGTGCAAGCCGGCATTGGAACGCATACTGGCGAGCGCATCGCCCAGAGTTTGGTCAATATGCGCCATCACAAAGTCGGAAATGATGGGGAAGACGCCGCGCTTCGGATCGCCGCTCAAATTCATGTCGCCGGCGGCGCTGGGACAGGTGGTATCCACCAGGTAGATGTGGTCTAGCGGCTGATTCGTGCTCCATGTAATTGAACGTAGATCATCGCCGTAGCGGATCATATAGGGCAGCATGTTGCTGTGAGTGCGCACGAAGCGATCCAATTCACGCAACGCAGCGTAGGTGTTGGGCTTGAGATTTGTCGGATCGTTCATCATGGTGGTGTAGGAACTGAAAGCGTCGGGCAGCACAATGACGGCTGAGACATCCAGGGATTGCCATTTAGAATTGGACTGCTTGGCATGGCCGACCAAGTTAGCAACGTCCACCATGAAGCCGGAACCGGTGCCGCCAGCTACCGAGCCAATGATGAAAATCTGGCGTTTGCTTTGCTCAATTTTGATCGCATCCACTGCTTTTTCTTCTTCTGAATCGTCGCCATACATTTGACCGATGGCGCTGACAATCGAAGAGTAAATAGGATTATCCCAACGCTGAAACAGGGCTACGCGCCCTACCGGCCGGCGCTGCTGCGCGCCACCGCGGATATCCCTTTCAGCAGGTCCGAGAATACGCGACAGTTTCTCTTTTTCCAACCATTGCATATAAGACAGGCTGCGCCCGGCGGCTATATCGGCAAAAATGGTATCCATCGTGACGCCGGGTTTGCTGATCACATGTCTAAATTCCGGATTGCGTCCCCGCTCATCAGTTTGCCCCGAAAGTTGTGTGCTGGCAAACATGTCCTCATTCCGCAAGTCATCGGTATCCAAGGACAACAACACCACATTCTCCGGTACCTGGCCGTAGGTTTCTTCCAGCCGCTCTTTGAGAATAGTCAGAGCAGCCTTTCCAGAACCGCCAACTCCAATCGCTAAGACTCGTTTTGGCATCTCTCATACTCCTTTTCTAAGCCGAATAAGCTGAATTAACATTTAAGCCTAGTTTTATCGAGGCAAACCCGCAATTTAATATCGCTAATACTGGTAGTTACATCTGTAACGATATCCCGGAAGGTTGTCTTCCGTATCCCTTTTTCAGCATCGAAGATGTTAACAGTATTGCCTTCGCGGATAACGTAAAATTCCACCGGTTTTAATCCTTTAATGTAAATGTCCACCTTCTTACGATTGCCGCCTATAATGATTTTGCGCCGGCGGTGTGACATTCCCAAGGTATAGGTAGACATAGGCCCCTTTGATTCCTTGTCGGGACCGCAGACCAGCACATATCCATTCGGCGGCGGCGAGATATGTACGATAAACCAGGGAATGCCATACAAAATGATAAAAACTAGTAACCCCAATCCCAAAATTCCACCTGCCAGGTACGGCCACCAGGGGCAGCCTTGCAATTGTGGAATACCTGGCCGGTCAGGGCAGTTGTCTGCACCGCAATCATTGAGGCCATCACCATCGCGGTCAGAGCAAGGTGTGGGGGTAGGCGGAAGGGGCGTCGGGGTAGGTGGAAGGGGCGTGGACGTCGGGGTGCAGGTAGGCGCTACAATCAGTACCGGCATATCACGCTCTACCGGCGGCATGGGGCCGGTCTTGAGTTGTGCAGTCAGGCGCAGACGTAACGTAGTGTCGGTCTGTGTGGAACATGGCGTTTCCGCCGATAAAGCCGTGCAGAGCGCGGAAAGATCACTGTTGAATATGCCAGGTGAGGTGCTGCTCAGTTGGACTTCCTGACCACCACCGAATGCGCGCAGTTGGATGGTTTTGGCAACGGCCAGGTCGTAATCAGCGATGGTCACCGTCAATTCTGGGCGGGTGCCGCCACATACCAAGGGAGAGGGCACAATGTCGGCGATATACGGCGCGCGCCCCACATCCACCATCAAGCGGGCGATGGCAATAGGAATACGTGTGGCCTCGGCGTCCTCTTCCAGTGCGGAGCCGGCATTCAGGATAAAGATGAAACGGCCAGGGGCCTCCATAATCGCCGGGTACGCGCTGGCGAAGTCAAAGCGAACTTCGTACTCACCGCTACTGTCGGGCGCGAGGTTTTCGGGAATCCGTAGGGAAGTTTGCAGGCCATCGGGTGTGATGACATCACCCCATATCGGTTGCGGTTCACTGCCGTAACAATCGCTGGAAAGTGTGAATCGTATGGCAAACTCGCGATTGGGGGTTTGACGCTCGGTTGCCAGATAGATGTTAGTGATCTCGGTAAGGCTCACTTCCGGCGCTTCAAAGTGGATCCCGTAGGCGCCGCGGCGATCCAGGTGCACCTTCACCGGTTTGTCCGATTCAATTGTCCACATATCGTTCTTTAGATCATCAGTCAGCCGTGCCGCGCCGATGGAGATGACTTCTACGGGATTGTCAGTGCCACGGAAGCGCTTGACACCAGGCGTTGTGTCCAGATCAACAGTGTTTGATTTGGGGTCCTTAACGATAATGTTCCCTTTAGCTTCGCCAGTTCCATGTTTGACTGTAATGACAATTTCCTGTACGCACTTACTAACGAAGAAGGGGTGAGGTGTACCAGCGGGGACATCAGTGCCTTCTTCGTCAGGAATTGTGTTTTGCAATTGGGCGATAATGCGGTTGTAGGTGCTATCAATCTGATTGCGGTCGGTGATGCGATAGGTGAAAACGTGATCATAGCGCGTCTGCATCTGCTCCCAAAAGCGGACGTACTTTTCATAATCTGCGTCAGTGGGGTCCTGTAATAACATTATGAAAAATGGAATATCGGGATTGGCACTCACCAGCCGCTCTATTTCGGCGTCGCTTTGTCCGGCTTCGGGATAAGGGCGGCCATCCGTCATCAGCACCACCGCCGGGAGATTGGTGGCGCGGCGTGCAGGTGAGGTGCGCAATTCCTGGTAGGCCAATTTGATGGCCTCGATCATATTTGTTCCCAGTTCTGGGGCTGGGTCAGCGACTAGCCGTGCTATCGCATCGCGCGCGCCGCTGACCGGTTGCAACGGCGCTACCAAAGTTGCGGTGCGGCCCAGGCTAATCACCCCGGCCTGATATTCTAACTCATTGACCTCGGCAAATCCCAGGCGTGCGACAAACAGATTGACGCCGGCAATGCGCAGAAAGTCAGGGTCATTGCCCCAGACTTCGCAACCGGCTACAATTTTGTCGCGTGGGAACATACTGCAAGAGTTGTCGACAACAAGCATCATATCAATAGGTTTGCGGTCGAGATCTGACTGCGCGGCGGCCGGGTAGAAAGGCACAAGGAGACATACTATCAGAACGATATACAGCAAGGTTTTTATGAAACTGGATGATAGTTTAAGGATATACATATCAGGACCTCCCTCGGGTTCAGATTACATGGAGTGTTCCAGCCTGCGCCCAATATCTTGTGCAAATTCCTCCGCGGCTTGTTCGGGAGGACGATATACCATGACGATATCGTTATTCTCTCTGCCTAACACTTGGGCCACAGCCGTGCGTGCCATGTCGAGTCCTTGAGGACAAACCGCAAGGACGCCGCCTTGCTCTATGACCTGATGTATAAGCTGATGGACACGTGGATCGGCTTCCAGGGCGGACAGGTTGCGTTCACTCCCCGGCAAAATGATCATGGGCACCGTTACAATATCGATGATGCGCTCCAAGGCGGTCAGGCTGAAATCTGGCTTGATAAGAATGCCGTGCGCGCTATTGATGGTCCCGCCGATAACACCGACACTTTTTACACAAATCCCCATACGACGCAGGACACTGAGCAGCACTATCGTTTCAATCTCGTTGAACCCATCCGCCAGCATGACAAGCACACACTGCGTTGAGACATCTTTAGTATTCAATGTCCGCTCCTTTCTTCATTTTTACTCGACATCGACCATGGTTGTCCATCTCCGGTTCCGGTAGCCCGCCAAGACTTGACTTCTCATCATCGCTTCAGCAATTTTGAAACGGCTCGAATTGCTTATGCAAGCTTTATGATCATTTCTAGTAAGTTTGACCGACAAAATAAAGTTTGATGGGGAGTAAATCCTGTCCTTTATTGTAGCGTTTGAATGTCTGTTTAGATCTTAAAATAATCTAGAAGTTTCGTCGCCTGGATGGGTAAATCTGTAAAAAACTGTAGATTTCTGGGCGGCGACTTTTGTAGTCCCTGGCTTCGGTGTTATAATCTCCATAGGAAATAGAAAGCTGGTGAAGGTCCACTTATGCGTTTCAATCCGCGACGTCCGGCTTTGGGGGTCTATCATGGTCCCAGCAGTATCATCCTTAACCTTCGCCAGGTGGGGCATACATTGAATGATGGTAGATATGGCAATCAACAACTCTCACGATGTCGCTTTTCCCGCTGATTTTGTCAAGCGTGTGCACCAGGCATTGAAAGCCTGGCATACGCAGTCGACAGAGAATATGCTGACCGATCTTGTGTTGACGCAGCAAACCCGCATCAGGCGCAACATCATCTCGCCGCGGCTACTCTGCAATCAAATCCTGATGTACGGTATGGATGAGCTGAAGTCTACTCATCGAGAAGCCTATGAATTATTGCAACGGCGCTTTCTTAATAAAGAAACGGCCCAAGAAGTTGCCTATAGCCGTAACATCACGGTGGACGTCGTTTATCAGCATCAACGCCTCGCGCTTGAAGAGTTGGCACAGGCCATTTGGAGCCAGGAGCTAGAGGCTCGGGCGCAACAGGCGCGGCGGATTGCGATGCGCCTGGAGTTTCCCACCTATACGCGGCTCTTCGGCGTTGTTGAGAAAAGCGCCGAACTCTGCGCCAGGCTCGAAACGTTTCACGAACCCTGGATTGTGGCGTTGGAAGGTATGGGGGGAGTCGGCAAAACGGCGCTGGCTGATGCCTTAGTCCGCACGTTAGCGCATCATTCGCATTTTCAGGATATTGCCTGGCTTAGCGCGCGACAACGTCTGTTTCGTTCTACTGGCATGGTTGAAACTTTGCCCTTCGTCCCCACACTGACATTGACGGAAATGGTCGATCGGTTGATCGACCAATTTGACTTGGGTGGGTTGAAACGACAAACGGACAAAGAGAAGTTTTGGGGGCTAAAAGATTATTTGAAATCGCAGCCATGTTTGGTGGTGATTGACAACCTGGAAACCATTCACGATTACTATGCGCTTATACCCGCTTTGCGCGAGTTAGCCAATCCTGGTAAATTCCTTCTTACCACCCGCTATTCGCTGCGCGGTGAGAGTGGCGTGTACCTGTTCCCGCTGCAGGGTTTGGCAATGGCGGATGCGTTAGCTTTGGTACGTTATGAGGCCGAATTACAGGGCCTGACCGACCTGGCTACGGCTACTGATGACGAACTAGGGTCGCTCTACACGGTCACGGGGGGTAACCCCTTAGCCATCAAATTGATTGTTGGACAAACCCACACCTTTCCACTGTCGCTGATCATACAACGTCTTGGCGCATCGCCGGTTGATCGAGGCATGGACCTGCTGGATTTCATCCATGCCGACGCGTGGAAAATGTTGTCCTCCGACCATCGAAGGATCATGCAAGCACTAACGTTGGCGCCGGATGGGGGGGGGCGATTGGAACAGTTGGCGGCAGCCTCTGGCCTCCCTGCTGCCGACGCCGTGACTTGTCTGCGCACTTTGACCAGCCTCTCGTTGGTCATGACGCTGGGCGGTTTGTCTGAGCGTCGTTATGCGCTACATCCCCTGACACGCACCTTTGTGCTGCGGCAGAAACTGGAAGAATTACCTGATGCGGACGATTGCCGGGGCTAATGCGCGCTACTGGTTGGACTATCTCCACACTATCGCGGCCGACAGTCCTCTCACCGAAGACGATATGCAAGGCGCGCTTCGCGCCCTGGATGCGGCCATCGTCACCCCCGAAGCCTGGCCTTTGCTTCGCCCCTTAACGGCATTAGTGCACCCTTACATGGAACGCCAGGGCGCATGGACAGGATGGGACGAATTGTTGCATTATTTGATTGCTTATGCGCAACAACATGCCGATCCAGAAACGCAGATAACTTTCTTAACGCGCCTGGGGAGCTTACAACGTCGCCGTGGCGACCTGCAGGCGGCCATCGTCTCTTTCAGGCAGGCGTGGCGACTCTGTCGACATACCGATGATCGGTTTTGGCAGGCCATCATTTTTTCTAATTTAGGCGATTTATATTGCATCTATGACGACTTCTGGCGCGCTGAGGTGCTATGTGACAAGGCCCGCGCACTCTTTACGGCATTAGGCGACCTGATGCGCCTGGGGTATACCGAGAATCATTTGGGTTGGATTGATCTTCGTCAACGACAATGGGATGCGGCATGGCTTCACTTCCAACGTGCCGAGGAACTCTTCCGGCAGATCGAAGATGAAAATGGCCTGGCCATGCTATGGCAGAATATGAGCGTCCTTTGCCATTATCTCCAGCAATCTCAAAAGGCATTGGACTATATGACGCAAGCCCTGCGTTATTATGAAAAAACGGGAGATCATTATCGTATTGCTACTATCTACCTTGATCAGGGCAATACGTATCAGGCTTCCGGCGATTTTGAACAAGCGGAACAGGCCTCTCTCCAGGCTGAGGCTATGTTTGCTCAGTTAGAAGACCGTCCCAACCTGGCGCGCGTACGCCATAACCTGGGAATGATTTATACACACACTGGCAACTGGCAAGAGGCCGAACGCTGTTTCCTCTGGGCTTTGGACTCCTGGCGGCAGCAGCAGGACAGCTATAACCTGACTAACACGCTGGGTGAGCTTGCCACTATGTATATTGCGTGGGGGCAAAGACAACAGGCACAATACTATCTTGATGCATTTGAACAATGTGTTACGTTACATCACCACGATCCGGCCTACCAGGGTTTGCATCGAGAATTGATCGAACGGCGGGAAAAACTGGCTATGCTGTATGGGGATAACCGAATCTGATGAAGCCCCTCCCCCAGACAGGGGTGGGGGCTTCTTGTGGCATTGGGGTCAAGCGAGCATTTCTGGCGCTGATGATAACTACACTCTTGCTATTGGCCCAGGGGACATCCATTGCCACTGTTGGTGCTGCACCCTTCAGCCAAAACAATGTTCCCTGCTCCAGGGGAAAATGGGGCGATTAGAATGGCAAGAGCCAATAGTATAGCCATAACAAGCGTTTTTAAGGATCTTCCGGACATCTGCGTCTCCTTTCTCTGAGAGAAAATGAGCAAGACGCGGGTCCCCCCAGTCGCTGACTGGCTTCGAAGACGTCCGGCTGTGAATAAACTTGGTGAGCGCGCTTTCATTTATCACTATAGCCGAAATCAGGTATACGTGCTATAGTAGCATGTTGAAAACGCCCTGATTCTGTACTGAAAATGGCTGAAAGTTTTGCTCTATAAATGAAGTCACGTTGACGAACTTGTATTCCTTGTAAGGTGGAGTCTCTTGTGGAAGTTGTGCATGGGGTTTCTCCTGGTTATCGTCAGGCTGAACGGCAAATCCTGGCGCGCTGGATAATGTCTGGGCAGAGTGGCGCAGTCATTGGGTTGCCCGGTTGTGGACGCTCGAGTTTGCTGGAGTTTTTGTGCGCCCAGTCCGAGCCTCTTTTGGATCGTACATCTGCCGTTACGGAGTGCATGGTGTTAGTTCCGGTAAACTTGTTCACGTTGCCGGCCACGGATATGGCTACATTCTATCGCGTATTGCTACGCGCCTTCTATCACGCTTCCCGACATTTCAGCCCTATCTTACGAGATATGGCAGCCCATCTCTATCGTGAAAACATTGAAGCTCAGGATCCTTTTTTACCGCAGAGCGCGCTTCAAGAGTTGCTCCTGTGCTTCCACGATAACCATACCCGCGTTGTTTTGGTGTTGAATCATTTTGACTATTTTTTGCAGGAAGCTACGCCCCCTATGGTGAATACTCTACGGGGTCTGCGCGATAGTTTCAAGCACACGTTAAGTTTTATTGTTGGTATGCAGCAGGAAGTCGCCTACTTGCCCGATCCGGAGGCATTGGGTGAGATGTATGACTTGCTGGATAGAAATGTGTGTTGGGTGGGCGCGATGGGCCACGAAGATGCGCAAGGGGTGATTGCACAAACCCTCCATGCGACAGCCGACTTCCCCACCGCTGCCGAGATGGATATGATGTTGCGCCTATCCGGAAACTTCCCGGCGCTTTTGCAATTGGTTGCCTATTGGTGGCAAAAAATTTCTCCACGCCCGCTGGTTTCAGAGTGGTCGGCAGCACTCCTGGCAGAAAACAATGTCCGCCGTCGCTTAACCAAAATGTGGGATGGACTGACCCAGGAGGAGCAGTTTTTTTTATCCGCGATTGCCGGGATGCAAATGCATTCCCCTACTGAAATGGAAAGTGTTCAGTGTCTGAAAAATGTAGGGTGCGGACTGGAGCGTCAGAATTTGCTGCTGCGCCTTGCTCACAAGGGGGTATGCGAACAAACACCGACAGGTTGGAGTATCCGGGGAGATTTGTTTCTGGCTTATGTCAGAGAAGCCGGCATGTCCAGTCGTGGGCGGATCTGGTTGGACAAAGAAACCCAAGTGATTAACCAGGGGCTTACCCACATCACAAACTTGACGCCGTTGGAAAGGAGACTGCTTCAATACTTCATTCTGAACCCCTATAAGCCGCATGAGAGCGAAACATTGATCTCCTATATTTGGGAAGATAAATCCGACGACATGGTGGATAATGATCTCCAACAGTTGATTTATCGGCTGCGAAAAAAGATCGATGGAGTTCCACCCCAATACATCATCACCTGGAAGGGCCGTCCAGGCGGGTATCAGTTCTATCCTGAGGGACGTCCAAAATAAACGGGGTATTTTATGCTCCCGAGCATTGACATCGAGGGTACACTTCGGTTGCCGGAAAACGGGCGGGCTATTCTGCAGACGCTATTTCCCGCGCATCAACGTGTCATTGTTAAAAGGGAATTCACCGGCAACCTCAGCGGCAGCCGTGTCTTTCTGGTACAACCTATTACAGCACAAGGAACAGAATACCCCGTTGTCGTCAAATTTGCTGCGCTAAGTTTGATCGAGAAGGAGTGGCGCGCCTACCAGCGTATACGGCAGACGCTTTACGGCGTCGTGCGGGTACAAAACAAAGTTCTACCAAGCGACGGGGAATGGGCTGCATTGAGTTACCCCCTCCAGGGTGGGGGAATGTTCGAAGTCGACAATCTCTACGATTATTGTCAGCATTGTCATGCGCGCGAAATTCTACAAACATTCTACAGAGTGTTTAAAACCCTTGAGGGCATACACAATCAGAGTCGTGCCGTCTCAGGGTTCTTTTGGCGCGCCAGTTACGATCACATCTTGCCAGTGAATTTGCTCATGGCCTCTGCCGATCTCCCTGCGGACGTCCCTGTCCAAATTTTGGATGTGTCGAACGTGGAGGTCGGAAATGTGCAACTGGGCGACTGGGTAGAATTGCGCGGGTTTACCGTGACCAAAGTTGACTTACGCGATCATACGGTCACGCTTAATCTACCTTATAAAACGGAGCACTCCGACTCGTTTTGTGTGCGGGTGATGGTGACGGAGAGTCCTGCTATTTATCACGAGCATCAAATCGTACCGTCTTTTACAGGTCAGGTTATGGCGACCCGCCCCAGTCAGTTACAGACTTACGCGCAATCCCTGCTGGCGGCAGAAGCGGCAGCGACGGCTCCCTCATTTTCTGCCGATGGGGTATCACTGCCCAATCCATTTTTGCGGGTAGCGACGATTCTCAACCAATACCGTGACGTGCGCACAGCGTTGATCCATGGTGATCTGAACTTGTACAATGTCCTGGTCGATGTGGATACCGGCTATATCAGTCTGATTGATGTCACCGAAGCGCATGAGGACCACATTCTGCACGACTTCTTGCGTATGGAAACAGAAGTTGTGACCAAGTTGTTGCCGGACTTATTGTCCGCGGTAGCTCTGTCGGTGCCTCGTACGATGTTCGAGTTTTATCAGGCGTTGCACTGCGCGACTTTCGAATCGCCCACACTGCACGATTATCGCCTACCCTTAGACCTGGAGAAACCCTTTGAAGCTATTCGCTCTATCCGGCGGATGGCCGCGCGGCATTTCTACAGCGACGATCCGTCCGAATACTATCAGGGCTTATTGCTATACCTCGTCGGGGCACTTAAATTCAGCAACCTGGATCGGCATCCAACCGCACCGCTTCCTAAGCAGGCCGCGCTGTGGGGAGCGGCGACGGTTGCCTGGCTGTTGGACTCTGCCCCGGTTTGTCAACCACACTCAATGCCAATGCTGGAGGCAGCTCCCCCGGCTGCATTGTTGATCGATTATACGCCTGAAGTCAAAGTGTTGCGTAAGGATACTGAGTGTTTTGTTCCGGCGGCGTATGGCATGCCGCTCTATCAAGGGGATGTGGTTAGCACCTTTACGGCAGCTCACGCTTTGATCTATTGCCGGAATGGTTCACTTCTGGCAGTGCCGGATGAACATAATCAGTGTATCGATGCTTCTCATATTCCTTCTGAACGTGTCTGGGCGCACTTGGAGAGATATGATATAACTTACTGGCCCTTCCTCATCAACCACGTGTCTTTCAATCTGACATTGCCGCCAGAAACAGTCTCGCCTTTGTTGCTCGCCCCCCGTCAAACGCGCCTTCAGGCTACTCGCCCTACATTTTATTGGCGTGCAGTGGTCGGCGCAACTGCTTATCGCTTATCACTGCGTATGCCCAACGGGATAATCTGGCAGCGTGAAACCCCGTTCACGACATTGCTTTACCCTGATGATGCCCCTGCGCTGACCCCTGGCAGTGGCAATACGGTGGTTTTGGAAGTCGTCCATGCGCCCTCTCCATCCGAAACGGTGTACCTGGAAATGCTTAGGGAAGAAGAGCTGGCTATGGTTCAGACGCAAGAGGGCATCATTCGGGAATTGCACCCCAATGCAGTTGCCGAATGTTATCTGTTGGCGTTGCTATACCGCCGATGGGGATTATGGGGTGCGGCAATCCATCAGCTCGAACAGCTTGCATGCGGGATGCCATCGCTTTCGTCTGCGTTCTGGTTGCTCTTGGGAGAACTTTATCTGCGCATTGGACTGTATGCTCAATCTGAAGAACAATATCTTCAGGCATTGAGCTACGGGAAAATCGAACAGAACATGACGGCCCAGACGCTGGCCTATATGGGGTTGGTGTGCGCATCCGGTGCACAATCCCATTATCTCCAGGCGCAAAATTACCTCGAGGCCGCAAACTTACAAGAAGATAAAGCCCTGCTACAGTTTGTGCATGACCAACTAGAGCCTGTGCCGCGTCGTGCCTATTCTGTTGTTACAACTCCGGTGGGTTTGTTTGACTATGTACGTTCTCTGGCAGAGCAGATTGCTGTTCACCTGACCGATGAAATACGGCATATTCCGGAACGATTCCTTGAACAACTGCAGACGATGTCCCCATACACTCTCAGACCCACCGCCGATGGCTGGAGCACACTCGGTTCCGATAAATTAGCGGCCATGGAAATGTTGGCTATGACCTACATCACAACACGCACGCTTTTGGAAGCATTTCCCCGCGCAGAATTCGAGCGTCAGATCCAGACCGGGCAGATCGAGCAGCTATTGCGCGACCACGCTCAACAGATAGTGCAGACGACGCTGGGCGTGTCGGTGGAGAAGGCGGCGGATTTTGCCAATCGCTATACAGCCATGGTGAGAGATCATCTTGACATCCTACGACAGTTATTGGATTCCCAGGAACTATAAATGGCTGGCGGTAAGATATTTTTGGATGCGTTGATCGACCAGCAGCGCGATCCGGTTGCCTTTTTGCACGGTCTGCGCTGTTACCGGCGCCGGCTGTGGTGGCCGGCCTGGGGTATACGCGCGGGGGCATGGGCAGCGCTGTCAGCCGTATTGGGGATCATTGCCTGGTTGACCCCTACGAAATGGGACCTGTTATTGGCGCCCATTCTGATCTTGCCCCTGATGACGCAAATACTTTGTGCACTCTTAATCACCATCCTGGGTGAAGCACAATTTTGGCTTCTTTATGCTTACTCTCCTTTACTGATACTTATGGGCTGGTTGTGGGGATTAGGGTCATTATCGCCATTAGGAACATGGCTGGGGTTGCAGGTAGGATTTATCTTTTACGTTGGGAAACTCATCGCTGATGGCTGCACAATGTGGGTGCATCGTCAATTGGAAGAGGTGCAGGATGAACAGCAGCGACACCGCGGAACATGTCTGCCCATCACGGCCACGGTGATGCCGGCGTGGCAGCGTGCCAGGAAGATACGGGTATGGGCGGCAGTCGGCCTGAGTGTTGTTATCCTTTACATTTATCATGCTCTGCCGGCACAAGAGTTGTGCGGCTACAGCACTTGCGGCGAAGAAATCCTTATTTTGCACGCTATCATCTCTGTTGGCGCCGGCATGTTTGGCTGTCTGGGACTTGATGCAACGCTACTTGCCATCTTGAAAGCGAAGCCAGCGCTATGTTTTACCGCCGGACAATGGCAACCTACTTACATCGGACGAGTAGCCTTATGGACGCCGATGCGCTATATCCATCGTCTTTTTTTGTCAGAACGAGCTTTGTCCGATCAAAGCTACATGATGTGTACTTTGCTGACACAAGGATACCTGGGGCCGGTTGTGCGTCGGGTTTGTCGTTCCTGGTCGGCGATGCACTTGCAGCAACTTCTTGTGGCGCTTAGTATGCAGGAGGGCGGCAGTGCTGTCATTCGTTATCTTCTCCCTTCCTTGCCCCCCTCATTGCAAACTGTAGGAGCATTTTACGCGCATCTGGCAGATGAAGCGCTGAAGCCACCGGATTTGCAGTGTTGGCTTCACGTGTTGACGGCCTACTTCCCTTCAACCATAATGCCGGATGACGGTTTCGAGACTTCTGCCATTTTGCTCCTCTCTCAAGTCCGCGACGCTTTATTGACAGTGACGGCAACTCCTGAACTTACCCAGACCCTTCGACGTATGTGCCGGCTGATCACACAATGGCGCGCAGCTACGCTTTTATCGGAAACGACGTCCACACCATCGTGGCCGTCCATGCTATTATGGCGCCTTGAACAACACCAGAAACGATTGCAAATAATATGAGGTCGCCCCATGACTAAGTTTAGCCCATGGACATCCTTTCCTGTTGTTACCTATGAAACGCTCGTTGTGCGTTTTATACGTCAGACTTACTATGCGGACGATAGCATTTTCCAGTTGGAAGTGCGTCAAACGCCTGCCCCTTTACCCGGCGGCGTATTTCGTGCAGATATTGAAGCACAATTGGCAAGTTTTCAGAGCCTTTTCACCCAACAAGTGACCTTCAATCAATTCTTCAGTCGCTTCGAAAGTCCTCCTACACCTTCCACAAACCTCGGTGATATGCAAGAACTGGGACGGCAATTATACGCGCTCTTGCCCCTAGCTTTTCAGCAATCTTTTCAACGTGTGATTCAAAGCGTTTTTGAAAAAGGACATGGATTACGTTTTATCCTTGAGGCCCGCGCGGGCGACAAGGCAGATCACCTGTTGGGTTTGCCATGGGAATTGCTCTTTTTCGAGACCACGGGCACATTTTTGGCACGCTCGCCGCGTGTTTTGATTGTACGTCGCCTGCTTGAGGCGTTACGCCGTAGTCCAGTGCAGATGCAGCCACCCTTTAACGTTATCCATGTCATTGCCGCCACGGAGGGGGCCTCTCCCAAGTATGAGATCAATGAAACATTGCAATCGCTCGAGCGGGATACGATTCGCCAGGCAATACAACCGGGGGTCTATCGTTTGGTTGAGAAGCCCGGTGCAGTTGAGACGATGCTGGCCGCATTGAGTGAGGATGCCTACCATATTGTTCACTTCTTAGGGCATGGTGAGATTCTAGAGCATGAGTCTGAACCCTGCCGTCATATCCAACGCGGTTACTTGCGTTTCGTTGATATGGACAACAACACGCAGTGGGTGACCGGCGAGCAACTGCAACACTTTCTTGAATTCACTCCTGCCGTGCAACTGGTTGTCCTCAATGCTTGTCATGGAGGAGCTAACGTTGCCAGAAGTGTCGCTCTGGAGCTGGTGTACAATGGGCTACCGTATGTTGTCGCCATTCAGGGGGATATCTTACAAGAGTCCGCCAAACATTTTGTCACAGCGTTTTACACGGCCTTACAAGGTGGTGATGATATTGCCTACGCTGTTGCAATCGGCCGCGCCGCCATCGCTGCACACATTCCCCAAACACTGGATTGGTGCTTGCCGGTGCTGTATACCAATGTCGGCCTCAATGAAGTTCCGGCCGGGGTCGAGCGCGCCGCGCGACTCTGGCAATGGATGAGTACGCTGCGGGCCCGCAAGCAGATAGGAGCAGGCCATCTGCTTTTTGGGGGATTGCACCTGATCGTGGGACTGTTGTTGTTCATAAGTCGGCCAGTGTTGGCCCTGCCATCGGCTTCTCTTCTTGGCGGCATCACAGCCGTGTTCGCGGCATTGCCCCTTATGACAGCATTTATCTTCTATTGGCGCATGACTCCACCACCACCAAAATCTTGGGCATTCACCGGCCGGTTAGCCCTGTTTATATGCGTCCTTGACGCCGCCTCCTTGAGCTTTGGACTATCTTTGTGGTACGTTTGGAGTATCTGGTTATTGGTTATCGCAACCGGCTTATGGAATATCCTTAACTCTCTAGCCCAGGGAGTTCTGGTAAGCCTGATTCTTGTAGCTGGACTGCTGTTGAGCAGTGAGTTGAGTTATTCACAAATGTGGGGACATACACAAGCGTTTATCTCCGCGGCACATATTGAACCCCCCAGCTTTAAGTGGAGTGACCTTATCATTGCCCTTGGAGGGTATGTACTCCTGTCCATTCCGTGGTTTATCAACGCCTTTTACGCAGCATGGGCAACCCCACCCTGGGGAAATATGTGGATTGGCATTGTATTATTAACGTTTGGCTCCATGTTCTGGAAAGAAAACGAATAGCCGCTAGTTCAGAAACCCAGTTAGTCACATCTTGCCTTGCCCTGGCTTACCCACACACTTTAGAACCGCATCCAATCTCTTATGCTGTCAGAGGTGTTGCAATTGGGAAACGTCGTGACGAAAATCTGGGTGGTTCCGGCCTGCCCGCCCTTAGTGCTTGAACGTGAACGGGAACATCACAACCTCGCCTTCCGGTGCCGCCAGCGGCGTGAGGCGGAAACGTTCGTACACCGTGATAGCCACTGTGGTGGGGCTTTCTGTAACGTTGAAAGGGTGCGGATCGAGCAGTGAACCATCACGGATGATCCACTTGAGCGTGGGCAGTGCGCCGAGGCCGGGCTGGATGTCGTGCATGCCGAGCCACGCGCCGTTGGCTCCAAGGAACCGCACGCTGACGGCGTAATCGTTGACGATGGGCCGCGCCACACGCCAGTGCAGGTTGAGCACCGGTGTTCCGTCGCGTGGCGCTGCGTCACTGCCGGTCAACACCATCTCATCGCCAAAGGGGACGTAACGCTCGCCGGATGAGGGGGCGGGCAAGGGCAGACCGAGCCAGCGCACCGGGCTGCCATCAGGACGTGTTAGTGTCAACTGCGGCGGCGCATTGGGCGGAATAGGAACCCGCACCGTCTGACACTTTCCCGGTCCCAGAGGATGCACCAGAGCGCGATTGTCGCCGGACCGGATGATTAGCGCCTGCCCCGGACCGCACCAGTGCAAGTACGCCATCGCGCCGGCGTCATCGGTATTGTAATCGACGCCACGCAGCCACGGCCCCCCGTCGCTGACGACGCCGGGCCACCAACGGCTCACCGGCAGGGTGGGAAAGTCACACCCGCTTGTCCATTCAGGCAAAGAAACGCTCCCCAAATCCTGAAAGGCGTTATCCTGCACAGTATATGCGCCGAGCGTCGGGTAGATGACGGCCGTGCAGCGGTCCACCGGCATCTGCAGAACCAGATGGGTGAATCGTACCTCCCCCACGGCAGTATCACCGCCCAGAGAGCGATCGGCCTGCGCCAGCAAAACGCCATCTGCATCCCCCAAGCGGGCCGTGAAGGAGGGGGCCGGTTCCTGCGGGCCGTTTGCCCGCCAGGCCAGATGCAATTCCACCTGGCGCCCCGGCTGCACTTCGCCGACGATGCGATAGCCCAACACCTGCACGGCGCCCAGGTCGGCATCCAACGGCGTGAAATTCAGCTCTTCGGGCAACGCCATGAGCGGTCGCCGGTAGAAGCGGAATCCACCGCCCACCGGTGTGGAGGTCCAGCCCTCCCATGCGTAACCGTGGGTGGTGAAGACGGGTCGGTTTCCGGCGTCCTCGACGCGCGTGTGCCATACATCCTCGTACTCTTCGCCGGCGACGGGGTAGACGTAAGCTACTTCCACCTGGGGATGGCGTCCTTCGACCTGTTGCAATACCCACAACGGCGTGGCCCAGTGCCAGTCGGCGAGGATCAGCGCGTCCGGCGATGCCGCGTCCAGCAAAGGCTCCGTTCTGGCGCGGATGGACGTATCGGCGGCAAGAACGGCAAAATCAGGCACGAGCACGACCAGACGAAGGAGCAAAACGCAAAAAATAAGGAGTAAGAAGTAGGGAGTAAGAAGTAAGAAGATTCGCCGCTTCGTTGCTTCGTTGCGTCGCTGCTTCGCCGTGCGCCATTTGCCATTTGCCATTCCGCCTATGCCCAGTCCGAACACGAGCACCATCGGCACGTAGGCCGGCATCAGATATTCGATGGTCTGGGGGGCGCGGTAGGTGATGGTGACGAAGGTGTGCAGGGCCCAGGCGAGGAAGAATGCCGCCGCCAGTTTGCCGTCGCGCCGGAGCAGCCACAACCAGCTCAGGCCGATGGCGACCAGCAGAAGTGGCGGAAATTGCTGCCGGAAGAGCGTGGGCAGTAGCGGCAAACGTAGGGCCAGGTCGGTTCGGGTGGCGAAAGCGAACATGTCGCCGCCAAAACCACGCGCCAGCACGTGATCCCAGAATCCCGACCACGTCGCCAGATCGCCGGGGGCAAGGGGGACGTGGAGCATGCTGTCGCGCAGAGGCAGGTAAAGCTGCGGGATGAACCACGCCAGCCCCGCGACAAGCACGGCCTTCCACCAGCGCCGCGGTTGGATGAACAGGCGCGGATCGATGAGCAGCAGGTAAAGCGCCCAGCCGACGGCGATGAAAATCAGCGATGGGTGGTGTCCCACCCCTAATCCCAGCGCCAGAGCAAGTTCGGTCAGAGGGGAGATTTTGCCGCTGTACGATCTCCTCTGCGCGGCGCGATAATGCGCCAGCGCTAAAAATCCCCAGGCCGCAAAAACCATCGTCGGCATGCGAATGTTGGCGCTGGTCGCCTGCGCCCAGAACGTCGCGGCGCCGCCGAACAAGAGCGCCGCCGCCACTCCCCCGATCTCTGTCGCGCGCGGTGTGCATCCCCAGGCCGAGGCCCAGGTGCGCACGGCGGCAGCAACGAGCACAAGCGTTGTGGCCGCCAGCACGGCGCTGAACAGGTTGACGCGAAAAACCGCCGCCCCCACGGGGAACAAACGCATCCACAGCGCACTGGCGACGGTGTAGAGCGGGTAGCCCGGCGGGTGGGCAATGCCCCATTTTGCCGCGGTGAGTTGGAATTCGCCGCTGTCTGCCGGGAGCACATCGCGCGCTGTCGTCGCGGCGTAAAGCAGGAAGAAAGCCATCCACAGTAGACAGGAGACGGCAGACGGTAGACGACGACACCGGCGGGCACGGGAAAATCGCGCGCCGGGGTGCGACGCGCGATCTACGGATGCTACGGTGTGCCGGTCGGCCACAGGCTATTCCGCCATCAACTTCATGGCCCGCTCGGCGATTTGGGCGGGGGTAAAGCCGAATTCCTCCTTGAGACGTTGATAGGGCGCGGAGGCGCCGAAACGGTCGAGGCCGATGATGTCACCGTAGCTGCCCACGTAACGTTCCCAGCCCAGGGTGACACCGGCTTCAATCGCCAGACGCTTGATGACGTTGGGGGGCAGGACGGTGTGCCTGTAGAAGAGCGGCTGTTGCTCGAAGAGTTCCCACGACGGCATACTCACCACCCGCGCACCGATGCGCCGCTCCTGCAACAGCTTCTGCGCCGCCAGCGCGTCACAGACTTCGGAACCGGCAGCGATGAGGATGATGTCCACCCGTTCCAGCGGAGAGTCGCGGAGGATGTACGCGCCGCGGGCGACGCCCTGCATGGCCTGCTCGGCGGCTTCTTCCAGGAGGGGAAGGTTCTGGCGGGTGAGCGCCAGGGCCACGGGTCCGTGTTTGTGCTCCAGGGCGACCTTCCACGCGGCGGCGGTTTCATTCGCATCCGCCGGGCGGATCACCGTCAGCCCGGGGATAAGGCGCAGCGCCATCACGTGCTCCACCGGCTCATGGGTGGGGCCGTCCTCGCCCACGTAGATCGAATCGTGGGTGAAAACGTAGATCACGGGCAGCTTCATCAATGCGGCGAGGCGCACAGCAGGGCGCGCGTAGTCGGAGAAGACCATGAAGGTGCCGCCGTAAACCTGGAGTCCGCCGTAGAGCGCCATCCCGTTCAGCAAGCTACACATCGCATGCTCGCGCACGCCGAAATGAAGGTTGCGGCCTTCCGGCGTCTCTTTCGAGAAGTCTCCGTAACCCTTCAGGTACGTGTTGTTCGACGGTTCCAGGTCCGCCGATCCGCCGATGAGTTCGGGGAGGGCCGGGGCGAGGGCGTTGAGCACTTTACCGGAAGCGGCGCGGGTAGCCATCGTGCTGCCGTCGGGGCGGAAGTGCGGCACGGCCTTTTCCCACCCGGCGGGTAGTTCACCCTTGAGGATGCGCTGCAATGCGGCGGCCTCTTGGGGATACGCCGCCTCGTAGTCGGTGAACAGCTCGCGCCATTTGGCCTCGGCGCGCTCGCCCTGGGGGATGGCCAGCCGGTAGTGCGCGATCACATCGTTGGGGACGAAGAACGGCTCTGGTGAAGGCCAGCCGAATCCCTCTTTCGTCAGGCGAATTTCTTCGTCGCCGAGGGGGGCGCCATGCGCTTTGGCGCTACCCTGCATGTTCGGGCTGCCGTAGGCGATAGTGGTTGTGCAGGCGATCAGGTGCGGCTGCCCCTTCACCGTTTTGGCCGCGCGGATGGCGGCATCGATAGCATCGATGTCGTGCCCGTTCACGGCCTGCACGTGCCAGCCGTAGGCGCGGAAGCGCGCCTGCACGTCCTCGGTGAAGGCGATGTCGGTAGAGCCTTCGATAGAAATGCCGTTGTCATCGTAGAAGTAGATCAGGCTATCCAGCCCCAGATGTCCGGCGAGCGAGGCGGCTTCGTGCGACAGGCCCTCCATCATATCGCCATCGGAGACGATGGCGTAGATGAAATGGTTGAGCAGTGCGAAATCGGGGCGGTTGAAGCGCGCCGCCAGATGTTTTTGCGCGATTGCCATGCCGACGCCGTTGGCGAGGCCTTGCCCCAGCGGACCGGTGGTTGTTTCGATGCCGAGGTCGAGATTGTATTCGGGATGGCCCGGCGTTTTGCTGTCCCACTGGCGGAACTGTTTGAGGTCTTCCAGCGCCATGGGATAACCCGTGAGGTACAGCAAACTGTAGAGCAGCATGGAACCATGGCCGGCCGAAAGGATGAAGCGGTCGCGGTTGGGCCAGCGCGGATTGCGCGGGTTGTGCTTCAAATGGCGCGTCCATAGGACGTAGGCGACGTCGGCCATGCCCATCGGCATACCGGGATGGCCGGACTTGGCCTTTTGGACGCCGTCCAGCGCTAAAACACGCAGAGCGTTGATACAATTTTGGTCTAGGTTTGTTTTTGGCATAAAAATCTCTCCTGGTTATCGTTGTTTAGCATCCCCACACCATCTCCATAATGAGTTCGGTTGGGAAGATTAACGTTTCTCCGGCAGCCTCCGCTTCGGCGACAGCGATTTTGATCCGTTGCACGCCTGTTGCGTACTCCGCATCGCTCAACAAGGCAAGCTGCGACGACGCGTGCCGCTGTAAAAACGGGTCGTTGAGCACGCTCACATTCGTTTTGTGATCGATGATGCGTTCGACCGGTCGGCGCTCGACGTTCTGAAACCCGGCGGCGCGCATCCAGTCTATCACGGTTTCCCACGATGGGAAGCGCGCCAGGTCGGTCTCGTAAACGCCCTCGAAGTACTCGTAGATGTACCAGGTATGGCGTTGCTCGCGCGGGGTCATACCGATCACGGCCAATGCTCCGCCATCGCGCAGCACGCGCCGTGCCTCCTGGATGAACGTCTGTTGCCCGTCCATGTGGTGGATGGCGTTGACACAGTACACGAGATCGAACATTGCATCGGAGAAGGGCAGGCGCTCGCCGCGTCCACGGGCCAACCGCAGTCGCAGATTGCGTCCATAGGCTTGGGCCAACATCCCTTTGGAGGGATCAAGGCCGTAACAGTGCTTTGTGAACGTATGCAGCTCCGCCAGCCAGCGTCCCGTGCCACAGCCGACTTCCAGCACGCGCTGTACGTTGAGGTTGCCCGCCAACTCAAGCAGTGTGCGAGCGGTCGCGGGCCGGTCTTTGTCTTCCTCGAACCGCCGGTTGTATGTCGGCGCGAGGGCATCGTAATTGACGTGAGTATCCTTCATGCTAGAGTCCTTGAAAGGATGTGATCTTTCGATCAGCAGATTGAGGGATGAAGCAGATTCTCTTTACTGTCGCCAAGTGAAAATCTGCTTAATCTGCTGACCGGGCTTCCATATTCGCCAACGCGCGCAAAGCCACGGTGACGCGGCGCGGCGATTCGGTGAGCAGGCCGAGATCCTCCCAGGACTGCGCCAGCCGGGAAAGGACTCGTCGGGAGATCTGCCCCTGAAAAGCTGCGTACAGCTTGCCGAGCGTGAAGTAGCCGTTCAGTTCCTCGATGGCGTAGGCGACGATCTCGCGTTCCAGCGCATTCAGCTCCGGGAACGACGACGGCGGGCGCACCTGCGGATCGATGACCGCTGCCGACAGCATCTGCATCCAGAGGATCGCCTCCTCGATCAGGTGCCCCATCTGGAAATAAAGGCGGTTGGACCACTCGGCCTCGCCGTCCAGATCGTGGATGAAGGGCGGAGAATCGACCAGCGTGCCGTAGGCGGCGAAGGGGAAGTCGGCGGCGTTGAAGAGGCCGACTGTCGGCGTGACGGCTTCGGCGCGCAACACATCCCATCGCTGTTCCGTCACCGTGAAGTCCATTTCAAACGTCACGATGATGCCGCCGGTCAGTCGCCAGTACCAGGCCGTGCCGACGCGCCCCTGATAGCCCGGCACCCGCGCCGCGATTGCTTCCAGTATTTGATCGGCCAGCTTCAATGTTTGATAGGAAGGGTAAAATCGAGCCATACGTATATCCACAATCCTGCAAATCCACGCGCCTCTCCTGAAATTCAGGGGACAGGCGTGATTCGCGGTTCAAGGGTTGGAATTCTGCGCTGCCACTATCGCGCCAACCCGCTGTTCTTCGTCCTCGCGGGTGGCAATTTCGCCGTCGAGACGCCCGGCGCGGAGGGCCTCGAAGATCTGCCGGTACACCGGGCCGGGTGCCAGCCCCAATTTTTTCAAGTCCTTACCGGTCAGCAGCGGTTGGATGTGTCGCCATTCGCGGTTATAACGTTCCAACTTATCTTTGACGCCGGCGTTGTCGGTTGCAATCCAGCCGAGCGCCAGAAGCTCGTCCGGCAAAGGCTCCAGCCAGGTGACGATATGGCTGGGGCGCTCCAGAGTCTCCACTTGCGCCAGGGCCTGGTGCAAGACCGGCAAGAGACGCAGTCCGGCGCTGAGTTGATGTCGCATCAACATACGTTGGACAAGGCTTTCCAGGGATTCCGGGTTCAGTCGATAGACAAACAATCCCCAATAGAGAAAGTCCATCCCCTGCTCAGGGTCCATGTTCCACAAACCCAGGGCCGGCGTCTGCCGCAGACGCGCGAAACGCTCGTGGAGCCAGGCATCGCTGACCAGCCCCGGTTGGATGTAGGTGAGGGCGCCGAGCGTTTGGAGTCGATCCAGCGCTGCTTCCGGTTCGGCTTCGCGGAAGATGAGATCGAGTTCGTGGCGGATACGCCCACCGGTGATGCGACCGAGCAGCGGCAGCGCATCGGCGATCAACGCTTCGCTTTGCGCGTCCAGGTGAAAACCCAGCCGCGCCTCAAAGCGTGCAGCGCGCAGGATGCGGGTGGGATCGTCGACGAAGCTCAGGCTATGCAAGACGCGGATCACACCGTCTTCGAGATCGGCCTTGCCGCCGTAGAAATCCAGCAGCTCGCCCCAGCGCTGGGGATCCAGGCGAATGGCTAAGGTGTTGATCGTGAAATCGCGCCGGTGCAAATCTTGCTTGATCGAACTGCGTTCCACCAGCGGCAGCGCCGTTGGATGCTCGTAGAACTCCGTCCGCGCCGTCACCAGATCGATAAAGTGGGGTAGCGAGGAGGAGAGGCGAGATGGGGAAAAAGGAGAAGGAGAGACGGGAGAAGAGGAGACGGAAGAGCGTTGTTGGATATCTTCCTTCTCCTCACTCCCAATTTCTAATTTCTCCTCCAAATCCGCCGGAAGCATCCATTTGACGGTGCCGAAGCGGCTATGGCTGTGAATCTCTCCGCCAAAATGTTGCGCCAGCGTGTGCCCTAGCTCGATGGCCTTGCCCTCGACGACAATATCGACATCGACGAGAGGTTGCCCCAGCAAAAGGTCACGCACGATACCGCCCACGAAATAAATGTTGTATCCCAGGTGCGCGGCCTGCGCGCCAATCTGGCGGATCAGTGTCAACAGCGGCTTGGAGAAATAGCGCTCCATCCGCTGGACGATGTCTTGTTGTTCGGCGTTCGCTTCCACAAGCGGCAGGTGAATCATATCGGTGCGCGTCACGACGCCGATGAGCTGTCCATCCTCGACGACGGGAATCTGTCCCCAGCCGGTGTGGATCATCAACGTGCGCACCCGTTCGGTCGAATCATCCGGCGACACAGTGACCTCGCCAGGCCGCATGATGCGTTCCACGGGTTGATGCTCCCATTGATGCTGCATAGCGCGGTCCACAGCATTGCGCGTCACCAGTCCCAGGATTTTACCCTCTGGATCAACGACGGGGAACCCTTCGTGCCCGGTGCGCAGCATAAGCTGGGAGACCTGTTGGATCGGATCGGAGGGATGCACGGTGCGGACGCCAAGCGACATCACGTCGCGCACTTTGATGCGTGGATGCACGAAATCGGGGAGTTTGTCGCGCAATTCGGCGAAGACGGCGGCAGCCGGACGCTGCCGGATCAGCGCGGCGGCGGCGTGGTTGTGCCCTCCCCCGCCGAAGTGCGCGGCGACGTTGGCGACGTTGATGTCGTCCGTGTTGCTGCGCGCGACCAGTTGGGTGTTGCCGCCAATCTCGACAAGGACGAACAGCGCCGAAGGGTCGAGCAGATCGCGTAACTTGTGTGCGAGTGTTGAGATCTCCTCATCCGTATCGGGAGGAGACGTCGCCCAGCTCAAAACGACCGGATGCCCATCGATCTGTAATGTTTCGACGTTTTCTTCGAGCCTATCGTAGATCATTTGCTGGGTAGGGGTGAGGGGATGTTCCAGGAATTCGGCGACGATTCCCAGGTTGGCCCCCTGATCCACAAGCCACGCGGCGGCGTGCAGGTCGCGGGACGCGGTGCCGGCGTAAGTCAGACTGCCGGTGTCCTCGTAAATGCCGGCGAGCATTAACGTGGCCTCGACGCGGCTGATAGGGATCATGCGTGTAGAGAGCGCTTCGACGAGCAGCGTCGTCGTCGCCCCCACCGTCTCCCCCTGGAAACGCCAGCCGTCGGGCAGAACTTCGGGGGGCGTGTGGTGATCGATCACGAGCACGTCGTTGATGTCCTTGCTCATCCCACGGACATAGGTGAGACTCTGCGTATCGACCAGGATCACGCGGCGGACGTGCTGTCCGCGGGGGAGTGTATTCGGATCGACGAACGGCAGTTCGACGCCATACAGTGCCAGGAACGCCTGAACGTTCGCATTGACGCGATGCGGCAGCACCGGCCTGGCGTGTGGGTAGAGCTTGTACGCGCCCAACAGACTGGCAATCGCGTCGAAATCTGCATTTTCGTGCGTCAGAATGACTTGCATACAGTGATTATAACATGAATGGGACTGACGCAAATTTCCGTTGGGGGTGAGAGCATACGGCGGTGGCCGGGCACGGTCAGAGACTGGCCCGAGCGTATTTGAATAGGCCACCGTCGGCCCAGGGGTGGGCGGACAGAGAAGGGACAAGAGCAACCCTACGGATTTTTCTGTTATAATGAGATTGACGACTTTGACCCTGTCACTTTCACCGGAGGAGGAAACGATGATGCCCTTGAAATTCTACGATACCTATACTCGTTCGGTGCGCGAATTCGCGCCCTTGCATCCGCCGGAAGTGGGGATGTATACCTGCGGACCGACAGTCTACGATTACGCTCATATCGGCAACCTGCGCACCTACATTTTCGAAGACGTACTGCGTCGCGTGTTGACTTTTAGCGGCTACACCGTCAGGCACGTGATGAACATCACCGATGTGGGCCATCTGACCTCTGACGCCGATACCGGCGAGGATCGGATGGAGAAAGGCTCGCGGCGCACCGGCATGTCGGCGTGGGAGATCGCGGCTATGTACACCCGGGAATTCAAGGCGGACCTGCAACGTCTGAACATCCAGGAGCCGACGATTTGGTGCCGCGCGACCGACCATATCGCCGAGCAGATCGAGACCATCCGCTGTATCGAAGCACACGGATTTACCTATCGCACGTCAGACGGCATCTATTTCGATACATCGAAACTGCCGGATTACGGCTATCTGGGGCGGTTGGACATTGAAGGCTTGCAATCCGGCGCGCGCGTGGAGCGGGGCGAGAAGCGCAGCAGCACCGATTTCGCACTGTGGAAATTCAGCCCGCCCGGACAGCAGCGCCAGATGGAGTGGGACAGCCCCTGGGGGGTGGGATTCCCCGGCTGGCACATCGAGTGTTCGGCGATGTCGGTCAAGTACCTGGGGCCGTTTTTCGACATCCACTGCGGCGGCGAAGACCATATTACGGTGCACCATCCCAACGAAATCGCGCAAACCCAGGCGTGCTACGGCACACGCTTGGCGAACTTCTGGATGCACGGCTACTTCTTGCAGATCGATGAAGCGCGGATGGGTAAATCCGCCGGCAATTTCCTGCGCGTGCAGACACTTCTCGACCGCGGATACGATCCACTGGCCTACCGCTTGATGTGCCTCGGCGCGCACTATCGCTCGCGGTTGAGCTTCACATGGGAAGGGCTGGAAGGGGCGCAGACGGCGCTCAATCGCCTGCGCGCGGCGGTGTATGCATGGGGCCCCGCCGGCGGGGCGGTGGATGAGAACTACCTCGGCCAATTCACAGACCATGTCGGCGATGACCTCAACACACCGCGCGCTGTGGCGTTGACCTGGGACCTGGTCAAAAGCAGCCTGCCCGAAGCGACGAAAAAGGCGACACTGATCGCCTTCGACCAGGTGCTGGGATTGCGTTTGGCAGAGTGGCAGCCGGTCGCAGAGGCGATTCCCCCCGATATCATGGTGCTTGTCGAACAACGCGCCGTCGCCCGCCAGGAAAAACGCTGGAAAGACGCCGACGCTCTGCGCGCCCAGGTGACTGCCGCCGGCTACGAGATCGAAGACACGCCGCAGGGGCCGCGGGTGCGCCGGCGCGCCTAACCTCGCAACCCAAGTAGGGGAGATGCGTACATGTTTCTGATTTCTCATTTCTCATTTCCATCAAAGGAGAGCCATGCCATGAAGAGTCACGAGATCGATTATCAAATTTTTGGTGACGACCTGCAATTCGTCGAAATCGAACTGGACCGCGGCGAAACCGTGATCGCCGAAGCCGGGGCGATGGTCTATATGGAAAGCGGCATCACCTTCGAGTCGAAGATGGGGGACGGTTCCAAGCCCAGCTCAGGCTTCTTCGACAAAATGTTGGATGTGGGCAAGCGCGCGGTCACGGGCGAGTCGCTCTTTATGACCCACTTTACCAGCGTCTACGAGGGCAAACGCCACATTGCCTTCGGCGCGCCGTATCCGGGCAAAATCATCCCCATTGACCTGGACGAAGTCCACGGCGAACTGATTTGCCAGAAGGACTCATTCCTCTGTGCAGCGATGGGCACGGAGATCAGTATCGCTTTCAACAAGAAGATCGGTGTGGGCTTGTTCGGCGGCGAGGGCTTCATTTTGCAAAGGTTGCGCGGCGATGGGATGGTCTTCATCCACGCCGGCGGCACGATTGTAGAAAAGCGCCTGGAGAACGAGAAAATTATGGTGGATACCGGTTGTATCGTCGCTTTTGAAAGCCAGATCAGCTACAACATCGAGCGCGCGGGCAACCTCAAGTCCATGATCTTCGGTGGCGAGGGGCTTTTCCTGGCGACGTTGCAGGGCACGGGGCGCGTATGGATTCAATCGCTGCCCTTCTCGCGCCTGGCGGATCGCATCCTGCAATCCGCGCCGCACAACGGCGGCGGCAAGACGGTGGATGAAGGCTCGGTCGTGCGCGGCCTGACCAGGTTGATGGGCAGTTAGCGCGCTGGCGTCTATGCCGCGCGCGTGATAAGGGTGCAAACCGCCGGAATCTTTTCGATTCCGGCGGTTTTGTGATCACGTTAAGTCACCTGGCGCTGTGGCATATTTTTCCAAGTAAAGTACAATATCGTCTGGTTTATTCCTCCGGTTCTCTGGGACTTCGCCGGGTGATGGAAAAACGGCTTGAGTTTCTGTCACGGATGACACGGATTGCACTGATTTTTGTATCTATTCAGGCTAGTAAACCTGACGAAGTCACTTATCCCCTATACCAGGTTTGGCGTGGATTTCGGTATGCCTGGTGCTTGTGGATGACGAGATAGGCGTGTTTCTATCAGCCCATCCCCCCTCTTTTTCGCCCCCTTCTTCCCCGCTGGCGGGGGAGAAGGGGGTTGGGGGATGAGAGGGCCAGCGCCTATAGCCGAAGTGTCAACCTATGATGCACCCTCCCCCAAGTCCCGTTTGCCACCTGGCAAGGATGGCTGAATAGTTACTGATTTTTTATGCTTTGCGTGTCAATCCGTGAAATCCGTGGCTGGTTTCTTATTTCGACCCCACGAACCCCTGAAGAACCATTCTTTCGCCTGCGGACAGGATCGCCGTGTAGCGTGAGGGGTCAACTCGCGGCACAGGGCAAATGGCCAATTCGTCCTACAAAGAAAATGATCATAGGAGGGTGAGATGCGCATAAAATATCATGCTTTATGGTTGCTTGTGGGGGGTGTGTTGCTTGTGGGCTGCGCTACCCCGGCGCCGGCCACGCCACAAGCAGTGCCTCAGGAGACCGCGCCGACAGCGGTGCAGCCGACCCCGCTGCCGGCGGATGTAACACCCAAAATGGTGGAAGAACTGCGCGCGACCGGCGCAATCGTCATCATCGACGTGCGTGAAGCGGACGAATATGCCGTAGGCCATATTCCCGGTGCGGTGTTGATCCCCTTAGGAGCATTGCCGGATCGACTGGACGAAGTTCCCACCGACAAGCCTGTGGTGATGGTGTGCCGTAGTGGAAGTCGCAGCGCGCAGGCGGTGCAAATCCTGCACAAGGCGGGTTTCACGAATGTGCACAATATGACCGGCGGGATGAATGCCTGGCTGACGGCCGGCTATGTGCCCGAAGCAGAGCGCTAATCCCGCCGGTTGTGATGGGCAATCTGCTGTTCGATGAAGGTCCGCGACGCCCGCAGTGTGGTGACATCTTCGACGTTTGCCAGCTCGATGATGAGTGGCCCGGCGTAGCTAACGGCATCCAGGGCGCACAGAATAGCGCGCCAGTCAAGTTTGCCCGCGCCGAGCGGTAGGTGACGCGGTCCGGCAGGGTCGTAGTCGGCGAGATGTACCGTGGTCAGCCGCCCGCCCATGGCGTGGATCAGAGCGACGGGATCGGTAGGCGTTTCGCCGGCCTGGAAGCTATCGAAAGTGAAACCTACCGGTACCCCATGCTCATCGAGCGCGTGTATTTGCTCCGGCGTGCGCAAGTAGCACCAACTGACGTTTTCGAGGCACAGGGTCACGCCTGCCGTGCGAGCCTGTTCGGCGGCCCAGGCGACGCCGTCCAGGAAACGGGCGACAAACGCGGGATTTTTGAAGCCAAAACGGATGCCGTGCCACGTGAGGGCCTGCGCTTCCAGGCGGACGGCGATGTCCAACGTGTGCCGGAAGCGCGCGCGAGCCTCATCCAACATACGGCGGTAGGGTGACCAGAGTTCGAAGAAATCGTTGTGGAGATGCAGTGAGTGGACGCGCATCCCGCAGGCGCGGCGGCGCCGATCCAGCGTTCTCCCGAAATCCGGCGTGTACTCTTCCCGTGACTGGAGAAAGACTTCTGTGACCGGGAAGCCGAGTTTGGCGGCGGCGGTCAAGGCGTCTTCGGTGAGATAGGCGGGGTAGAACGCCGCCGTAGAAACGCCGATTTCCGGTTGTAATGGCGCTGGGGTCGTCATCAATCGGCGGCGACCGGTGCGGAGGCGGGCACCGGGGGCACAGCATCGTGATCCGGCAGGAGGTCTTCGGCGTTACGGATCACCGGGAAGAGGTAGCCGCCCAGACCTACGACGAGGACGAAAAACCCGGCGAACGCGAATTGCAGTCCCATGCCGGCGCCGTGGCCTACACCGGCGAGCCGGCTAAAAATTGGCGTCAATGCACCGCCTTCCTGCATCGCCGGTTCGAATACCCGGTCGGCCAGCGGCCCGGCGAGTAACTGACTCAACGGGCTGACAAGCCAGGCGATCAATCGGCGACTGGCAAAGACGCGCCCCTGGACGTCGGGCGGCACTTTCACCTGCCAGATAGCCTGATTGGAGCCGTTGATGAGAGGGATCAGCATGGAGGTGCAGAAACCCGCGACGAGCCATCCGGGCAGAGTGCGGGAAAGTCCGGCGGCGACCATGCCGGCGCCGCTCAAGGCCCACCCCAGTAAGACCCCGTGGACGCGGCGTTTGAAGCCGCCCCACGCGCTGATCGCCAATCCGCCTACAACGCCGCCGATAGCGGCTGCACTCTCCACGCTGCCGAAGGTGACGGCGTTGTTTCCCGTGCGCGCCAGAATCATCGCGGCGTAGATCGCCGATCCAAACGAACTGAAAAAGTTGCCGAGCAAAAAGACGATCTGCAGGCCGAGCAAGCTGGGTTGTTTGAAGATGTATTGGAAGCCGAAGGCGGCTTCGTGCATGAAGTTGCCGTGCGCCTGTTCGCCGATCGCGGTGCGTTTGGGTTGCGGAATGTCGACGAAAAGCAAAGTGCCGATGGCAAACGAGGCGCTGAGTAGATCCATCGCCAGCAGGCCCAGGAGTCCCGGCTGGCTGCCCAGTCGGGCAACAAACGCCGGATCGAAGGTGGCGCGGATGACGTTCCCCAACGGTCCGATGAGCGCTCCGGCGATCACCGGCGCGAGGATGCCCGAGGCGGAGCCGGCCGTTTCCAGCATGGCGTTGGCGCGGGTGTAGTGTTTCTTGTCCAGCATCGTGCTGATGGCGGCAGAATACGCCGGCCATTGAAAACCCTGGAAGGTTCCGGTGATGAACGCCGTGACGTAGAGATGCCAGATTTGCAGGTTGCCGCTGAGGTAGAGGATGAGGATGAAGAAAGTCGCCGTAGCCGCCGCCAGGTCGCTGAGCATCATCATCAGCTTGCGGTTGGCGCGATCCACCAGCACCCCCACGATGGGCGCGAAGGCAACCATAGGGGCCATAAAGAAAAAGCCGACGAGCGCGAGTGGCGTCGCCTGCCCGCCGCTGGCGTCGAAGGCCCACAACGTCAAGCCGAACTGCCCGACGGCCGTGCCGAGAAGTGAAAGAATCTGACCGACCCAGATGATGATGAAGACCCTCATTTTATAACCTCGCAACGAAAAATAATTCTGCGCCTCACGGCAATTTCGAGGGATCAACGATGGCCCAATAAGCATACTTGGCCTGCAATTGCTCGTCAAAAAGCAGTGGCAGGTTGAGACGTCGCGTAGGGGAAGTCTTCAGCCACGTGGTATCGTCGGCCAACCCCCAGAACGTCACCGAGCCGATGGAGTCGGCATGGCGTTTGAAGATTTCGAAGATGTCTCTGTAGCGATAACCCTGCTGGAGCAGGATTTCGTCCGGTACCGTCGCATACGCATCGACGTTGTTGGTGTAAAGGCTCATGTCCATCTCGGTAATGTGGACTTCACCCAACTCGGCAAACCGCTCAATGGCTGCTTCGATGGAGGGCAGAGAGGGAATTTGAATGTTGATGTGCATCTGCATCCCCACGCCGTCCACCGGCACCCCCATTTCTTGCAGGTTATGCACCAGATTGTAGATACACTCGCGCTTTTTGATCGACGTCGTGTCGTAGTCGTTCAGAATCAACGTGGCGTCCGGCGCTTCTTCGTGCGCGACGCGGAAAGCCGTGACGATGTAATCGATGCCGGTGACATCGTACCACACACTTCTGCGCATGCAGTCGGGCCGATTGGCATCGACCACCTCATTGACCACGTCCCAGATATTCACGTCGTCCTTGTAACGCCCGACGACCGCGCGAATGTGGGTTTCCAGCCGTTGCAGTAGCAATTCTTTGTCCTCCGGCGTCGCCTCCAGTTTATTTCCGTTGGCGTCCAGGAACATCCAGTCCGCCGTCTGCTGGTGCCACACCAACGTGTGACCGTGAACGGCCATCCCGTGCTCCCTGGCGAATTGGACCAGCCTGTCGGCGTCAGCCCACCTGAAGTCCCCCTCGGCGGGCTGAATTGGACCGGGCTTCATCGCGTTTTCAGGTGTGAGACTGTTAAAGTGGCGCGTCAGCAACGCGGTATGGCGCTCGCTGTCGAGCTGGCTTGGACTGAACGCCGCGCCGACCGGGAAGTAGGCGGCGAGTGTCTCATAGACCGAGGGAATGTCGGTTTGGATCGGGAGCTGCCATGACCGGCCAACCGTTACATCGTCAAGGTAGAAAGAGACGAGTTCAGAATCGGGGCTTTCCACGTAGAGCAGCAGTTCCGCTGCCTCACCGCTGAAGGAATACTGCCCCTGGAGATGGACCCACTCGCTATCCGTCACGCCGTTTTCGGCGCTGGGCGCGATCCATTCGTACACAGTCTCTCCGCCGGTTGGCGTGCGCTGCATGGTGATGATCACCCGGCTGGACGGTGCCCCTGCCGCCAGCCGCACGTATGCGCTGATCTCATACGTGTTGCCCGGCTTCAGCAGTGGCGACATATCGACCGCCGCCCCATGCCACGCGGCGGTGCGATTTGTCACCAGCAGGCTGTGAGCGCCGGAATGGGCCACGTCAGCGGCGATGCTGACCGCGGCTTCACCACGCGGCGCCCATCCCTCGGTGTCGTTCTCGAAATCGTACCGCGCCACTATTTCTGTGGACGATGCCGTTGTCGCCGTGGCTTGCGACGCCGCGATGGTGGCCGTGGGTTCTGCTGTGGCCGGTTCTGTCGCGGTAGGTTCTGCTGTGGCCGGTTCTGTCGCGGTAGGTTCTGCCGTAGGCGATTTTGTTGCCGCAGGCGCTGCCGTGGCAGGCGCCCCTGTAACCGTCGGCTCAGGCGGGGGCTGAGATTCAGGTTGGGATAGGCAGGCGGTCATAACCATCAGCGCCACCAATGCGACCCGAACAACAGGCTGGTTTTTTTTAACGAACGGCTTTTTGAACATGGCTCCTCCTTCACGTTAACTGCACACAAGGCCACCCTTACACAGGGCGGCCTTGTGCTGCCTATCAATAGTTGCGTGCGACCAGCGGTAGGAAAATCTGCCACTCCTGTTGCACGGTGAAGGCGACCTCGGCTGTGCCAGGGGCCGCGTTATCCGCGACGAACACGGCGGTGTTGGTGATCGTCTGGCCGTACAGCGCCGGGTCGTCGTGCAGGGTGGCCCGGAAGATGATGACCCCGAACGCGCCGGCCCCCAGGTCGCCGCTCCAGGTGATGACGTCGTCGGTCACGCTTGCGTCGTTCTGTACCACCCAACCGTCGAAGTCCAGGGCGGTGGGCAGTGTATCGGTCAAAACCACGCCGCCGGCCACACCCAACGGGTTGTACAAGCGGAGCGTGTAGGTGACGGTATCACCGGGGAGAACGGACCCCCGCGTTATCACCGTCTTGGTGAGCGTCGGTTCGGCCACCCCGCCCAGATAGAACGTGGCCGAGGCTGATCCGCCGGTGAAGTTGGCGGCGACGAATATGGCGCTGTTGACCACCGGATGGGCGACGATGAACGAGTCAGTGCGCACGGCGGCGCGGAAGCTGATGGTGACGGCCTCACCGCCGGCCAGGTCGCCGCTCCAGGTGATCACGCCGTTGTTCACCGTGGCGGTAGCGCTGATAATCCAGGTCACGAAGTTCACTTCCCAGGGCAGCACATCGGTCAGCGCGATGCCGGTAACCGGCACGCCGTTGCCGTTGTGCAGTGTGAGTGTGTACGTGATCTCATCGCCGGGATAGACGCCGGCTGTGGGTGTCACGGTCTTGGTGAACGTGATCTCCGCCAGCGAGCCGAGTTTGGTCACATCATCGGCGATGGCAGGGTGCATCTTGTAGTTGCGCACGCGGATGCACCGCCCGTCGCCGTCCTCCGCAATCAGCCCCTTGACCGTGACGATGTCGCCCGCAGCAATGTCGCTAAAGTCGCCGTTGTAGCCGTCGAGGAAGGCGCGGATCGGGCCACTGCCGTCGTCCACGAGGATAGCTTCGTTGCCGACTTTGCTCGTGACCGTGCCGGTGATCTGCACCAGCCAGCCCTCGTTGCTTTCGCGTGCGGCGTCGGCGGTAGTGAACGGCCGGGGGGCAACTTCGCCGGTGGACGGCGCAAGCACCTGCACCATCTCGGCCTCGAAGAATTCGATTTCGGTGTCGCCGTTGTAGGCGCCGATGGTGCCGACGACGCGCACGGTCGTCCCACGAGTGTATTGCGTCGCGGAAATATCGCCGGCCGGCGCGTGGACGGTGATGCCGCCGGTGTCGTCCTGCACGTAGAGGACGTTGAAGAATTCGCCGTAGGCCGCCGTGATCTTCCCCTCTACCCACACCAGCTTGTCGAGGTTGTCGGGGGTGTTGTCCAGTTCGGCGTCCGCGCGCGCCTGGGCGATGGTGGACTTGTGCAGGGGTTGGCCGAGCAGCCACATCACCGTCTGCAGGTTGAACAGTTCGTTCTGCTTGCCGTCGCCGGCGGTGTAGGCAAAGGTAGTGAAGGGATCGTTGGAGTCGCCGTAGAGCATGATGCGTCCGCCCACGCCGGGCAGATCAGCCACGGCCGCCATCGGGACGGGGATGGCGTCGGGCTGTACGTAGGTTTCACTGGGATAGTTGGCGTGCGTCCAGTCGGGGTTGTAGATGTAGGCGTCGTTTTGATTGTCCGCATCTTCGTTGTAAGTGTGGTTCGGGTCATACCAGGAGGGCGGTCCGTAACCGGGATCGAGGTCGCCCTGGACAACGATGGTGACGCCAGAGGTCGCCGCGGTGAGCGGATCGTTGACGGTGCGGCCACGGATGGAATTGAGGCTCCACGAGGTGATCGTTTCCACGTTCACGCCGATGCTGGTCGTCGCCTCGCCGGGGAAATCGCGCCAGTAGACGCCGAAGACGTAGCCGTTGTTGTCGTCGGCGTCAATCACTTCGTCGTCGTTCATGCGCATGTTGATGTCTGTCCCGACCCGTGTCTCAATCGCAGTGAGGATGGCGTTGAGGCGGTCGGCGACGGTGTTGGCCCACGCCACTTTGCCGGTGTAGTCGGCCAGGCCGCAAAGCCACAGGCTGCCGCCGTTCGCCACGTAGTCGGCGATGGCGTTCAGTTCGTCGGTGGTGTAGGCCAGTTCTGGCGCAGTGATGAGCAGCAACTTGACGGTGTCGGTGTTCAGATCGGCGGCGGTGAGGGCATCCAGGTTCTTGAGGACGTTGTACTGGTGATCCGACAAGTCCTGGATGAACATGCGCATCTCACGTCCCATAGCGTTGGTGTTGCCGTGCCCCGCGTCAATGAGGATGAGCGGCAGTTTCTGGTCGGTCACATCGAGCACGAGTTGGCCCGCATTGTCGTCGGGGTTGTCGCCGACAGGGGCGCCGCTCAGTGCGGCGGTGACGGTCGCCACCCCGGTGACGGTCGGCTGCCAGCTAAAGTTGGCATAGGCGTCGGCGTTACCCGAGACCATGACCGGGAGTGGATTGCCGATAGGTACGCCGTTGACGGCCATCGTCACGGTGACAGAGCGCACTGCGGCGACGCGATTGGTCACGCGCGCGGTCAACAGGGACGGGTTGTGAATGGTGGGGATGGTCGGCTGGATGACGACGTCGGTGATGGCGATGTCCTCGTCGCCCGTCGTCCACACCGGCGAACTCACGATGCGGTCGCCGTCGGCCTGCGTCGCCTTGACGTAGTAGTAATGCACGCCGGGCGTGATGCTGAGGTCAAAGCCCCAGACGAAGTCGGCGACGGTGGGCGCCGTTTCCGTGATGACCTGGCCACCATCGCTGATGAGTTGCAGGGCGGCGGGGATTTCCCCGTCGGGGTCGGCGTAGGCCACTTCAAAGATCACGGCGCCGGTGTTGGGGATTTCCGTCCCCATCCACGTGCCGTTGGCTTTGAGGTAGAGGTCGGTGTTGGCGTCTTCGGTGGCGAAGGTGCGGCGCGCGCGCAAGGCTTCCAGCAAGTCGGCCTTCCTGAGGGCGGCCATCCACACGCCGGTGCGATGGGGCGTGTTCGTTCCCCAGTAGGTGGAGTGGGTGTCGGCGTTGTTCGTCGCCCCGACTTTCCAGCCGTAATCCAGCGAGCGGATGTATTCGTCCTCGGAGAAGGCGTAGGACGCGCCGCTGCCGTTGCCCACTTCTTCCAGGCGGGCCGTATCGCCCACTTCGGGATGATAGGCCCAGTCGTTGAAGTTGATCCAGCCGGGGTGATTGAACTGCATCACCGTGCCGGCGTCATCCAACGCCACGGTGCCGGTGATCGCCAGCCAGGGGTAGAAACCCTGTACGGTGACGCCGGCTTCCAGGTTGGGGGTGTAATCGCAATAGGCGCAGCCGGTATTGGTGCGCACGGCGTGGCGGACGGTGTTGTAGACGTTGATGTGGCCTTCCGCGCCCTGGGTGTACTCGAAGCCGCGCAGTGCGACGAAGGTACCGTCCACCGTCGCTGCATTGACGGCGCTGAGGATGTCGCCCCACTCGCTATCGTCGATAGCGTAGGAGTGGTCGGTGATCGCCATGAAGTCGAATCCGGCAGCGCGCCCGGCGGCGAGGGCTTCGGTCGGCGTGCCGGAGCCGTCGGAATAGGAGGTGTGGTTGTGGATGTCGCCGTGATAGGCGGACATCGGCGGTTCCACGGCAGTCTCGAAGTTCCACGTACTCGGCGTGCCGAGGGTGTTCCCGGCCCAGTCGGCCACATCCGCCGCTACGGTCGCTGTGTAACGCGCGGTGGGCAGCAGGTTGGAAGACGGGTTTAGGGTGACGACAAAGGCGGTCGCATTATAGCTCAGGGCGACGGGAACTGCGCCGTAAGGCCCGGTGAGGGTGAAATGGCCGGGGAGCGTCGCCGGATCGAGCGCCTCGGAGAAGGTGACGACGACGTTGACGGAAAGCGGCACGTCGGCGGCGTCCGGGGCGGGGGCGCGCCCGGTGATGGTGGGCGCTGTTGTGTCCTCATCGCCGGTGGTGAAGCTCCACACGTAATCCGCCGCCATGGGGATACCGTGCGTTGCCTCGATGCCCGTGGTGAGCGTGGCGGTGTAGCGCGTCTGGGCGTCGAGTGCGGTGGCGGGCTCGAAGGCGGCGGTGCGCGTTCCGGCGTCGTAGCTGACCGCGCCCTCAACCGGACCGAGCGCGTCTTCCAGCGTGAAGGTCTCCGTCGTTACCGTCGCTGCGTCCAGCGCCTTGCTGAACGTCGCGGTGATAGGGAAGTAGGGATACACGTCGCTCGCATCGGCGGCGGGATACGTTGCCGTGACCTGCGGCGGGAGCATATCCCAGATGTCGCTTTGGTAGCGGGGCATGACTTGCCGCGTGCCGTTGTAGTTGCCCACAAAGCCGATGATGGTCAGTTGTTGCCCGCTGGTGTAGCCGCGCAGGTCGATGGCGGTGTCCTTATCCACAAACACCTGCACCCCGCCGGAACCATCGTTGATGCTGGTGACGGTGAAATCGCTCGCGCCGGGCGCCGGCGGCGTTCCGCTCCAGGTGGCTGCACCGGTCACGCGGACGAGCCAGCCTTCATTGGCGGCGACGGCGCCGGTCGTGAGAGATAGCGGGTCGGGCGGCGTGCCACTGCCCAGGTTGGCGATGCCGGTCATCGGGTCTATTTCCAGCAGGCCGTTATAGAGCTTGAGCGTTCCGGTGACACGCACAGTATCACCAAGTGAAATAGCCGGAAGCGTTGTCCCGCCGGTGTAGATGTACAGCCCGCCGGTGTCGTCCTGAATCACGAAGGCGTTGCCGCGATAGATGCCCGGCGGCACCGTGACCTTTCCCTGGATGGAGCCATTCCACCCCGCGCCGGCCGCACGCGCCACTGCAATTGGCGTAACCCCGGCCCCTAGCACGGCGGTGTTCACTGCCGAACCGGTTTCGGGCGTGAGCCAGTTGGAGGCCCAGGCCGCGTACGAACGGTTGCTGAGCATGGCCGACTCGGTGGGCGCGGTGACAAAGATGGTGACGGTGAGTGCTGTATCGTGCGCGAGGGTCGTCTCCGTCCAGGTAATCGTGTGCGTGGCCGCGTCCCACGTCCCTGCCGGAACGGCGGAGGCGAAGTCCGCATCGAGCGGCAGCGTATCGCTTACGACGAGGTCGTTCAACTGCGTGGCGGTCTGATTTTCTACTACGAGCGTGTAGCTGAACACACTTCCCGCTGTTGTGGTGGCAGGGCCGGTCTTGCTGACCAGCAGACCGGTCGGCGTTCCGGGAACCACGTCGCCGGCGTCGCGCGGTTCGATTTTGAAGTTGCTGTTGGCATAGTTGAGCATCCCGCGTACTGTACTCAGGAAGTCGCCGAGGGATGGCGTGTAGACGTAGCCCAAATCGTTCACGCGCACAGAAGCCCCGCCGTCGGTCACACTCCATTCACCGTAGCCCAGATTGGCGCCGTCTACTGTCACGTCGTTGACTTCCACCAGCACGCTTTCGTAGCTCTCGGCGGTTGCCGATTCCGTTGCGATGTCACCGACATCCGCTATGGAGGCGGCGTAAGGCGTGTTGCCCGAACTGAGCACGGTGAACGAGGAACCAGTCAATTCGGTCATGTTGAAATATTCGTCCACCGTGCCGGTCACGCTCAACTCGTCACCCATAGCGGGTTTCGCGCCGCCGCTGCCGGTGTAGATGTAAAGGCCGTGCCAGGGGCCGGCGGCGTCGGCAATGGCATAGCCGACCGGGTACACGGCGTAGACGACGCCCTCCACCGTGGCCGGATAGCCATCGCACAGCGAGTTGCCGCTGCTATCCCGGTTCGATTGAATCTTCTCGATGGAACCACAATCATTGACAACGGTAGAGACGGCGGAACCGGAAGTGGGCGTGACCCACTCGATGGCCCAGGCCGCGTAATCGGCGTTGGAGACAGCGCCCCAGGTCGTCGGCGCGGTGACGGCGAGGGTGTAGGTGAGCGTGGCGGCGTCGGCGAACGTGGCCTGCGTCCAGGTGATCGTGTGCGAGGCTGCGTCCCACGTCCCGGCAGGATCGGAAGAGGCGTAACCTACATCAATGGGGAGCGTGTCGCTGAGGACGACGTTAGTGAGCAGGCCACCGGTGGCATTCTCCACGGTGAGGGTGTAAGTGTAGGACGCGCCGGGCAGCACGGCGGCGGGACCGGTTTTGGCGACGATGAGAGCGCCGCCGGGCATACCACAACTATGCGTCGGTGAGGCGCTGTGGCGAGGTGTAGGCGCTCCGGTGCTGAAATCGGCGGCGTTGTTGTCGGTATCTGTACAACCTTCGGCCGCGCGAAGCGCTGCTGTGGTGTTGGTCAGGGCTGGTGCGGGTCCGCTGCCTTCGTAACAGTTGGCGCTGCCGTAACCGACCATGTCCATCAAGCCGGTTGGACACGCGCCGCTGAGCGCGGTTGTGCTATTCACTAGCGCGACTTTGCCGTTGCTGCTGCTCATCGCAATGGTCCCAGTCGCATCGGGCGTCGGCAGTGGCGTCGTTCCTCCTGTCCCTTGTGCTTCTTGAACCAGATAGTATTCACCGGGTCCGATAGATCTGGAGAGGTTGGTAACTTGCCATGAGGTTCCTGTGGAAGAGGCGTACTGTACCGACCACCCTGCCAGGTCTACAGTGGCAGCGCCAGCATTAAACAGTTCAATGAAATCGTGGGTGTATGTGGCACCAGAGTTGCCGCCGCCGCCATACACCTGGCTGATACGAATGTCATTGGCCTGCGGTGCGGCTGCGACCGGCGTCGTCGGCATTCCCCAGCCGGGGAGCATACCGACGATCCATGCCATGGTGAGTAGAATCCTTCCTAGTCTGTGCATTTTTTCCTCCGTTTATGGATCGAGTTAAGTTGAGACCGGCAAGTAACCGGGTAAGTCTTATGTCCAGATGGGACGCAGGTATTATAGCGCCCAACGGAATATGGGCAATAGCTCAATGGGTATCGGGTCAATGATGGGGAAGTGCGCGGGGCGGCGGTGGCTCGGGCGGGAAGACTTTAGTGCAGTCACATAGATCCCTGAGGATGCGTTTTTCTTGACGGATTGGGCTGCCACGCTACCATGGGGGTTGATGAGTAACGTTGCCGTGCGGTTGATTTCGCTGATTATGCTGCTCCAGTCGCGCCCCATGTGGAAGGTCGCCGATCTCGCCGACGAGTTGGGCGTCTCCGAGCGCACCGTCCACCGCTATATGGGAATGCTGGAAGAGTTAGGCATCCCACTCTATTCTGAGCGCGGCCCTTACGGCGGCTTTGCTCTGGTGCGCGGCTATAAACTTCCGCCGTTGATCTTCACGGCGGAAGAAGCCACCGTGCTCTACATGGGCGCGAATCTGGTCGGCGAGGTGTGGGGGCAGACATACAAGGACGCGGTCACGGCAGTCACGGCCAAACTGGACAATGTGCTGCCCGACGATCTGCGCCAGGATGTAGCCAGCGCGCGCCAGAGCCTGGTCATCAGCGGGTTGGCGGCGCGGGATTATCGTCCCTGGGAACCAACGATTCATACCCTGCGCAGTTGCATCATCGGACGGTGCTGTGTGCGCATCGTGTATCAGGATTTTTCCCTCGAAGAGACCTGCCGCGACGTTGAGCCTTATGCGCTCACTTTCCATAGCGGATTGTGGTATCTGGCGGGCTTCTGCCGCCTGCGCCAGGCTATGCGCACTTTCCGTGTGGACCGCATCCAGCAGGTTACGCCGTTGAAAATTTCCTTTACCATCCCCCGCGATTTCTCGGCGCGCGATTATATCGTCCAGGCGCTGAGTTTTGAGCAAAATTACACCGTCGTTGTCGATGTTGCGGCCGGCGTTGCGCCGCACATCCGCGAGCGTTACGGCCATTGGATGGAACTCATTGAGCATGACGATGGTTCGGTCACGGCGCGGTTTGGCGCGTCCACGCTGGAATGGGCCACAGGCTGGGTGCTCAGCTACGGCGAGGCCGTGCGGGTGCTCGAACCGGCGGAACTGGTCGCCCGGGTGCGCACCGCCGCCGGGGCCATCCTTCGCCAGTACCCGTAGGATGGCCTTGAAGCGCTCGGCCTCGCTTCCGCGCCAACGTTGCAGGGCTCACACGGCTTTTCAGGGTGATGATGACAAGGGGTCAGCGGGCGGGTGACGGCAGACCGTCTCCTTCCGTCAGACGTGAAGCGCCGCGCGCCGGTAGCCAAAATACGGCTGAAACTGGCGTCATCCTGGTTCACCGGGCTTGCCGAAGTTGGAAGTTCAGGTAGCATGAAAGTATCTATCGTGCCCAACGTTCATGGCTTAAAGGCGTGAAAGGATGGTGCCCCATGGAAAAGTCTCGCTTGCTGGTGATGGGGAACGAGTACACGGCGGTCCACGATGTCGTTGCCGGGTTGCGGGCTGCCGATTACCAGGTGGAGGGTGTAGTGACGCCGATGGAAGCGTTGGCCGATCATCCCACATGGGCGGCGGCGCCGGCGGCGATCGTGATCGATGTGGCGCCCGACAACGCGCTCGCTAGCCTGCAAGTCGTCGAAAAACTCCGCGCCGGCCTCGATACGCCGATTCTCTATCTCGCTTTTGCCGCGGATGCGCTCCTTTTGCAACGCGCCGGTCTCACGGCACCTTCCGGCTATCTTCTCAAACCCCTTCAGGCGGACGAGTTGTGCCGCGCCGTCGCCGAGATGTTGTACCGGCATGCCAGTGAGAAAAAGCTGGCCGAGCGTGAGGCAAGTTATCGCGGCCTTTTCGAGGATGCGCCTTTCTCGGTGTGGGAGGAAGATTTCAGCGCCGTCAAAGCCTATCTCGACGGGCTGGGCATGTCGGTAGAGGAGTTGGAGAGCTGCCTGCGTCACAACCCGGATGTGGTGCAGCATTGCGCTTCCCTCGTCAAAATCGTGAATATCAACCAGGCTTCGGCGGTGTTGTTCGGTGCTGCGGATAAAACCGCACTGTTGCCGGGGCTGGAGAAACTGTTTGTCGAACAATCCCTGGCCGTTTTTGCCGATGAACTGATCGCCTTTTCCCGCCGGCAACAGCGTTTCGAGAGCTATATTGTGGGGCGCAAGCTGAACGGCGAATTGATGGACACACTGTTCCAGGCGACCCTCGTCTCCGGTTATGAGGATACGTGGGGCAAGGTGTTTATCACGGCCACCGACATCACGGCGCGCAAGGCGGCGGAAGAGGCACTGTTGCAAGAGCATCGGTTGCTGCGCGCCGTGGTGGACAATCTGCCCGACGCGATCTATGTGAAAGACCTGCAAGGGCGCAAAACACTGGCGAACCGGGCGGACCTGGATAACATGGGCATCGCTACGGAAGAGGAAGTATTGGGTAAGACCGATGCCGACATTTTCCCGCCGGAGGTAGCGGCGCACTTCGATACCATTGATCAGCAGGTGTTCAGCACGGGGAAACCGCGGCTCAACCATGAGGAATTCCTCTGCAACCGCGAGGGGCGGTGTGTCTGGTTGCTCAGCTCCAAACTGCCGCTCAGGGATTCAGCGGGACAGGTGGTCGGACTGGTGGGCATCGGTCGTGACATCACCGAGCGCAAACGCATGGAACTGGAACGCAATTTGACTATGGCGTTGCTGCACGTGATCAATGAGAAAGAGGATGTGCTCGATCTCATTCGCGCCGTCCTGGACTTGCTGCAGCACGAGTTGGACTATGAAGCCATAGGCGCGCGTCTCCGGCAAGGGGGTGATTTTCCGTACTACGAGACGCGGGGATTTCCGCCTGAGTTTGTGGAGGCCGAAAGTTCACTGTGCGGGATCGATCAGCGGGGCGAGCTGCTGCGCGACAGGACGGATAATCCCGTGTTGGAATGTGTATGTGGCGATATCCTCTGCGGGCGTTTTAATCCGGCATTGCCGTTCTTTACCGCGCATGGCAGCTTTTGGACCAACAGTACCACCGCCTTACTGACTTCGATGCGTGAAGCAGACCGGCCGGCGCGCCTGTGCCGTTACTGCAACGGCGCCGGCTATGAATCCGTAGCGCTGATCCCTTTGCGCGCCGGCCCCGAGATGCTGGGATTGTTGCAGTTCAATGACCGGCGTCCGGGGCGTTTCAATGCCCAAACGGTGGCTTTGTTGGAGCGTCTGGCCGACAGTCTGGCTACTGCGATTGCCCACCGGCGCGCTGAAGAAGCGCTGCGCGAGAGCGAAGCTCGGTACCGTGCCCTGGTTGACGCAACGACCGATGCGATTTACGGGCATTATGTGAGCGCGGATGGTCTGCCTGGACAGATCTTTGAGGTAAACGAGGTGGCGTGCCGGATGCTGGGGTACACACGCGAGGAATTGCTGCGCATGGTGATCCCCGAAGTTGATGCACCTGACTCCGACGTGGATACCCGGGCTGTGGTACGCGAATTAAAAGCGGGCAAGGATGTGCTGTTTTCGCAGACACATCTCACGCGCGATGGGCGACATCTGCCGGTGGAAGTTCACGCGCGCATGGCGACATACAAAGGGAGACTGGCGATTTTCTCGACGGTACGAGATATCAGCGAACGGCAACGCGCTGAAGCGGAGCGCCGGCAGGCGGAAGCGGCGCTCAAACGTAGTGAAGCGACGTTGCGCAGCATCTTCCGCGCCGCCTCCATCGGCATCGGCCTGGTCTCTAACCGCATCCTCTTGCAGGTGAACGATCACATTTGTGAGATGACGGGATACACATCCGCCGAACTGATCGGGCAAAACGCCCGTATGCTCTATCCCACCGCTGAAGATTTCGAGCACACCGGGGTGGAAGGATATCGTCAGATCCATGAAGGCGGGACCGTCACCGTTGAAACGCGCTGGCGACGCAAGGATGGCGAGATTCTTGATGTGTGGCTCAGTTCGACGCCTCTTGATCCGACGGACCTGGATGCCGGGGTCACGTTTACCGTTTTGGATATTACCGGGCGCAAACGGGCCAGGCGCGAGCGCGAGCGTTTGCTGGATCAAGTGCAAGAACAGACCCGGCAGATGCAGCAGATCATGGACACGGTTCCCGAAGGCGTCGTGCTGCTGGACGCTGCACTGCGCCTGCTGCTGTGTAACCCCTCCGCCGTTACCTATCTGCCGATTTTAACGTCCACGCCGACCTGGGAAGCCGGGCAAATGTTGACCCAGCTTGGCGGACATCCCCTGGCCGAACTGCTCAGCCCGCCGCCCCATGGGTTGTGGCATGAAGTGAACGTAAAGCAGTTTCATTTCCAGATCACCGCACGCGCCATCGAGACTGACCCGATGCGGGGTGGTTGGGTGCTGGTGATTCGCGATGCGACCGAGGAACATGCCTTTCACGAGACGGTGCAGCGCCAGGAGCGACTGGCAACGGTGGGACAGCTCGCCGCCGGCATCGCTCACGATTTCAACAACATCCTGGCAGGAATCGTGCTCTACAGTCAAATGTCCCTGCGGACGCCGGGCCTTTCGCCTCAACTGCAAGAGCGCCTGACGATCATCACAGACCAGGCGCACCGCGCCGCTACCCTTATCAACCAAATTCTGGACTTTAGTCGCAGTTCTGTCTTGGATCGTTTGCCGTTGGACCTCGTCCCCTTGTTGAAAGAACAGGTTAAGCTGTGGGAACGCACGCTGCCGGAAAGCATCCAGGTCACGTTCACCTACGACGTGGATGCTTACATCGTCAATGCCGATCCAACACGGATGCAGCAAGTGTTTATGAACCTGGTGCTCAACGCGCGTGATGCCATGCCGGAAGGCGGAAAGCTCTGCATCGATCTAAAGCGTTGGCATTTTGCCACAGCAAAACAGACGCCGCTGCCCGATATGCCGCCGGGGGATTGGGTGGAGGTGTCGGTGACGGACACCGGCGGGGGTATTCCCGATCATGTTTTGCCTTATATCTACGATCCCTTCTTCACGACTAAACCGGCAGGCAAAGGCACCGGCCTGGGATTATCGCAAGTGTACGGCATCATCTCCAGCCACGCCGGCTACATTGATGTCAAAACGCAGGTAGGGGTAGGAACGACGTTTACTCTGTACTTGCCGGCGCTGGCGTTGCCGGAATCGCCGCCGCCCGTCGTCTTCGACGATCTCCCTATGGGCCACGGCGAGACGATTCTGGTGGTCGAAGACAACGCCGCTGCGCGCGCGGCCATCGTCGCCAGCCTGGAACTGCTCAACTACCATGTCTTAGAAGCGGCCAATGGAAAGATTGCGCTGGAAGTTTTCACCGCGCACCGTGAGGATATTGCCGTGGTGTTGACCGACCTGGTGATGGCGGAAATGGGTGGCAAGGCACTAGCTCAGGCGTTGCGCCGTCAGGACCCGGCGGCACGCGTTGTCGTGATGACCGGACATCCGTTGACGGAGGAACGCGAGGCTCTGCGCGATATAGGCGTACTGGCGTGGATTCAAAAGCCACCGGAGCTGGCGCATCTTGCCGAGGTGATGCTAGATGCCTGTTCAGGTGCAGCACACTTTGACCCTTAAGGCGCCACTTCAGCCTGACAGCGCGTCGCCATCTCTCGCGCGGCGTCGAGCAGCATCTTTGTATCCAGCCCCACGGAGATGAAGCGGAAGCCTTGCGCGACACGCTGCGCCACTTCGCCGGAGAGTTACAAACTTTTTACCATCGGCAGCGTCAACAGCGCGTGGGGGACGATGAGCACGTCCAGTACGCTTCCCAAATCCGCGACGACGATCCGCCATGCCTCTTCCATGGTCTGCGCCGGAATCATTTTGCACGCGGTGACGATCTCCGGACATTCGCTGCCGACGATGATGACGTGGCATTGTTCCAGGACTTTTGCCATGACAAACGCGCGCTGGCCGCCGGGAGGGTAGCCATTGGCGCGCGCCTCGTCGAGGATGGAGGGCACGTCAGGGGCGTCGCGCATGGCGGCCAGAAACCGCTGTTCACCGACGCCTGCGCCCGCGCCTTCCTGACAACGCGCCGGCGTGATGTAATAGCCGCCCGGTCGCACGACCGGCGTCGGCGCAAAGTGCAAGTATGAAGGAGCACGGCTGGCCTGGTAGAGATTGACGTCTTTGGGAAAGCCTACGCCGCCAATGGCGACATCGACCTGCTGGGGAATGGCTACCTCGTACATAGCCCGTGCAAACTCGACCAGACGCCGGTGTGTTTCGACCGGCTCGCCGGCCATCACACACACGACGTGCCCGTCGTCATCCAGCACGGCGTTGATGATGAAGCGTAGCCCGGCGCGTAACGCTGCTGCGGTGATGGCTTCGTGAAAGGGGTTGCCCTCGATTTGTCCCAAACGGGTGTGAGGATCGTCTATAAAGCGTGGACTGTGGCTGTAGGCGATTAACGCCTCGCCTGCTGCGCCGACGGCGACCGTCTTGCGCCCGCCCGAATATCCGGCATATTGATGCGGCTCGACGATCCCTGTAGCGATGAGGACATCCGCCTCATACGCGGCTCTGTGCACGGAGAGCGGGATGCCGTTGACTGCACCCAAATCGACCAACGCGGCGGGGTTTTGCGGTTCATTATCGATCACCCGGTAGTGGTCGACTACCGCCTGACCCAGCCTGGCAACCTTCTCGGCGTGAGTGCTCGGACGGTGCATGCCGATTCCACACAAGAGGGTGATGTCTTTGTTGTCCACCCCGGCCTGTTCCAGCTCACGCAAAAGGGGCGGAATCAGCACAGGGTCAGGGCAGGCGCGGGTGCTGTCGGTGAAGACGATGCAGACGGTATCGCCTGGGCGGGCCAGGTCGCGCAACGGTGGCACATTCACCGGTTCGGCCAGGGCGGCCTCTATGGCCGCCGGTACGTTTTCCAGGGGCGGCAGTCGTTTGGATTCAACCAGCCGTCCGCGCATACCGGGGAGCAGGTTAAATTCGAGGGTAGTGGTGCTGTAGGGAACGCGATAGGGTATCATAGAGTCCTGCGTCGGGCAGTCTTTCGCCAATGTATTCAGGCATGCACGACAGCGCATCCGCCCATCCTGTCCATCACGTCGCCCCACGCCGGTCCCCCGTGGACGGATGAACCGTCGGCCGTCGCTATTCGCTCCTGGCGACAAACTTTAACGTGACGGCGCCGCGGGTCAGAGCCTTGAATGTCTCACGGATGGTGTCTGTTAATTGCCCGGTTTCCAACCACTCGCGCGTCCGTTCGTTGGGCGCTTCAACCGTTAGGATGCCATCTTCTAAAGCGATTCCCACCGTGGCCTCCAGGAATTTAAATTTACTGCTGCGCATCTTGGTTCGTAGCTCCTGCAGTGTCGCCTCCCACAATTCACGTGCCGAGAGGGTGGGGGTGTCTTTTTTGATGGGTGAAGTGCTCTTCTCTATGTCTTCCGCTTCTTCCGGCGCCAGCATGCTGAGGGGCAGCGGGGGAACGCCTTGCAGTAACCGTTCCAGTACTGTCTTGAAACGCGCCGGCGGCTCCAAATGCGTCATCGCCCGCCCCACCGCGATCCAGTCGGCGACGGCGTCGGCGCCATTATCGACCACGGCGCGGCGCACCAGAACCAGGTCCGGGACGGCGTCCATTTCCCGCGCAAAGCTAATTAACGCCTGAAAGGCGCTCTCAAGCCCGGGGCGCAGCGGGGGGATTTTGCCGGCTATATCTTCCCCCGGCACAGGAGGCTTGATCTCACACTTAAGATTCAGCACAAAGTCGGTGGTCGGGTCGCCGGCTTGATCCAGCAGCAGATAGCCGGCGTCGACACATTCGCGGAGCGCTTTTCCGATAGCGCCGGGGGCTTTAATGCCGCTCTTCTCTTCAAATTGCGCAAGCGTAATATGAATGGGGATCACCCGTCCGCTTTCCACATCCCCGCCCCACGTTTGGCGCAGCGCGACACACAGGACTTTCCATGCATCTGAAGAGAGCGTCGGCATAACCTGGTCGAAAAGGGTATTACGAACGGCTGTGAATTCCATATACGGATTACAGAACGGTCTTTCACTCACAAGGCACCTCCTCAGACAATAGTCTCGTAATCGTTAGTCTGTATCTATTCAGGCCGGTCAACCTGGCGCAGCAACTTATTCCCTATAGTAGGTTTTGCACGAATTTTGGTATGCCAAGGACTCTTGGATGACGAGATAGGCATGTTTCTATAAGTCCATCCCCCCTGCCCTCTTCCCCCAGGAAAGGTGATTTTTGTAGAGGGTGTGGCGGGCGGCTTGAGACCTGTCAGCAACTGGGTTAAGTATACGGCAACATGAGCGGTCGGTCAATGGCACAGACGACAAAGGATATAGTGCCAATGATGGGGAGACGCTGTGGCCGGCCTCTGACCGTGCCCGCCTATGCCCGGCGGTGGCTCGGTCGGAGACCGGCCACAGCTCTTCAGACACCATGATCAAATGAAGTCTTCTTTTTTCAATGTATCTACAGGACTTACGCAAGCCTGGCTCGAATCAAGCGGCGGGGGATTTGTAGTGACGCCTTCAGGCGTCTCTTAGGAGCTAAGAACGGCTAAAGCCGTCACTACAAACGGAAATTTGCGTAAGTCCTCTCTATTCAGGCTAGTAAACCTGACGAAGCCACTTATTCCATACCAGGTTTGGCGTAGACTTTAGCCCTGAATTTGTAGTCTTTTGGGGAGGGGTTCACAAGGCGAATTTTTCAACGCTGCGGAAGTGTCAACCCCTTTCGTCCGGAAAATAAATACCCCATTCCCTTTGGCCCCAAAAATACGGTATAATGATCAGGTTGAACATCACGACAAGGAGAGGAACCGGTGGGAAAACATTTCGGAAATAGTATTTTGTGCGCCAGGAAAGCGCGTCTCATGGCCGTAGTGCTTATCGGCATCGGCCTCGCGTTCGGCGTAGACGCGGTGGCCTCGGCGCCTGCTCTTCAGGAGCCGCCCTTCTCTTACGCCAATGGGCGGTTTGGATTTGGGTGGACCAGGAAGGTGTCGAATGTGCAGGCGCGCGGCTGGCCGGCCTACCTCAATGCCGGCTGGTACTGGGATTGGGCGGCGCGGGGCGCGACACAACTGCCGCCGCTCCAATATGTGCAAACCGTGCGGCTCTCGCCTGTCAAGAGCGGCAATGTTCAGATTGGTTATACGGCCAGCCCCACCGGCACCGTGCTGCTCACCGCCATTGCCCAACAACTGGGAGCCACCTGGTTCATCGGTAACGAACCCGATTGTAATACTATGGACAATATGCGCTCCGAGTGGTACGCGCGCGCCTATCACGATCTGTATTATCTTATCAAGAACGCCGATCCGACGGCCAAAATTGCCGCCGGCAACATCGTGCAGCCCACGCCCCAGCGCTTTCTGTACCTGGACCGCGTCCTGGCGGAGTATCAGACGCGCTATGGCGAACCGCTCCCGGCGGATCTGTGGAGTATCCACAGCTACATCCTCTGCGAGACATGTTATCCCGTTCCCCCCCATGTTCCCGGTGAGCCGGCGTGGGCATGGGGAGCATGCTTTGTCCCCGATTGGCCCAGCCAATCTCAGTCAGCCTTTATTGGGACATTTTACTCCGTGTACGATCACTGGGACATCGATATCTTCGCCGAGCGTATTCGGACATTTCGCCAATGGATGTACGACAACGGTTATCGCTATCATCCGCTGGTCATCCCGGAATATGGCGTGCTTTTTTATGAAGGATTGGTGTACAGTGGCGCCACCTACGACGCAAAGAGTCGGGAGTTCATGTACGCCGGCTTTGATTGGATGCAGTCCGCCCGCGACCCCGTTACCGGTTATCGTCCAGACGACGGGCGGTTGGTGCAGGGATGGGCATGGTTCAGTCTCGACCACGGAGACTATCCAGGGGGCACGCTCTTCGATCCGTATACTTACCAACCGACGACAATGGGCCGGGACTATGCCGCCTATACGGCGCAGGTCACGCCTACCGTGGATTTGCTGACGTTCGACCCCTACGTCACCACCCCTGTCACCGAGGCAGGGACGCCGGTCACGGCCACCGTCCACTTCACTGTTTCCAATGCCGGGAACATCGCGTTCGATAGTTCAGTTGTCGCCAAATTGATCGGTAACTCACCGGTCAGTCCCACCTACTATACCGTGATAGGGGCCAGTACGCTAGGCCAACTGGCGTGTTGTGGTGGCTATGATACGGTGGCGCTTCCCTGGCCCAATTACATCGTCGGCGAGGATTACGATTTCTATGCCACCGTTCTGGAGACAGACTTAAATATCACCCACGTTTGGACAACGGCCTATACGGATACGGCTACGCCGGTTACTGCCACCCTCTACACCACCGTCAGTAACCGGGGCTACAAGGACATAGGTGAACCACTCACAGTCACGTTCTTTTATAACACCAGCATCTCCATCCCGCTCGGCAGCATGGTCATTCCTGAACTTGGCTGTTGTGGGAATGAACAAACCGTTGCCATCTCATGGCCTAATCTCACCGATGGTTATTATCCATTTTGTGTGACGGCGACGACCACGCAACTTCAAAGTGGACCCGTGTGCGTTGACCTGTGGATCAATCCGCGCACGATCTACCTCCCGCTGGTCGCTAAAAATTACTAGTGTGGTACAGGCAAAAAACAACGAGCGGCCACGGCGTTGAAGTGGCCGCTCGTTTTAACTGTAACCGTGATACGGTTTGAACAATTGCCCCACACTGCGACCGCTGTGCACGCGCGTGATGACACTGGCCAGTAAAGGGGCGACCGAGAGCACCGTCAAATTGGGCAGATTCTCTCGGGCTCCGGGACGCAACGGCACCGAATTCGTCGTCACGATTTCCTTGATCGGCTGGGCACGTAGCGAATCAACAGCGGGACCGGAGAAAACTGCATGGACAAAACAACAATATACGTCTCCGGCGCCGGCTTCCTTCATCACCTGGATGTCGTCGCACATCGTTCCGGCTGTATCCACTTCATCGTCGACGATGATGACGTCTTTCCCCCGGACATCCCCAATCACGGTGAGCGCTGCCGTGCGATCCGCAACGCGACGTTTCTCCACGAAGGCCACCGGCAAATCGAGTTCCTCGGCAAAGACCCGCGCCTTTTTGGCGAATCCCAAATCGGCGGACACCACCACAGCGTCCTGCAAATCTTTCTGGCGCATATAGTCGGCCAGCAAAGGGAACGCCGTCAGAGCGTCGCCGGGGATGCTGAAGAAGCCTTGAATTTGCCCGGCATGAAGATCCAGTGTTATATAGCGATCCGCCCCGGCAGCCTGAATCATATCGGCCACCAGACGTGCGGTAATCGGTACCCGCGGCTGGTCCTTTTTGTCGGAACGGCCATAGGCCAGGTAGGGGATGACGGCCGTCACGCGACCCGCCGAAGCGCGTTTCAGCGTATCGATGAAGATCAGCAGTTCCATCAGATTGTCGTTGACCGGCGCCGACGTCGTCTGAATCACAAAAGCGTCCTGCTCCCGGACGCTTTGGTATAATCGTACAAACGTATTGTCGTTGGCGAATTTGCGCGCTTCACGTCCGCCCAGAGGTACCTCAAGATCGGCGCTGATCTCTGCCGCCAGGTCGGGGCAGCCGTTGCCGCTGTAGAGAACAATCTTCCCATACTCCTGAAGCTGCGCCATACTGCACCTCCACACGACTACCGGACTATGCAACTACTGGACTCACTCGTCGAGCTGTTCTCCCATGCCGGAAAGGTGACACGTGTCGTTCAGCTTGAGCAGGGTGTAGTCCTGACCGTCAAATTCGATGAGGTTGATCGCGCCGGTATCCTGTCCCAGATGCCAGAAGCGCTCGTTGCCGAGGCCCAGGATGCCCAATAAGAGCAGCCGATTGACCACCGTGTGCGCGACGATCACCACCGTGCCGTTGGCATGCCGCTCCATGATCTCCTTCAGAGCGCCCAACGCGCGAAGCTGCACGGCCGGCACGGTCTCGCCGCCGGGGATGGGGGCGTCCTGCGGATGGGCGTACCACAGTTCCAAAGCCTCCGTCCAATGTTGCGCGCGGAGTTCCTCAGGGGTGTAGCCTTCCCACGCGCCATAGTCGATATCCAACAAGCCGGGATGGACGCGCTCGTGGAGACGAAAGGGTTGGGCGATCTTCTCCGCCGTCTGACGGGCACGCATGAGCGGGCTGCAATACACGGCGTCCGGCGTCCAGTGCGTAGCGATGTAGCGCGCCGTTGCCTCGGCCTGCGCCAGGCCTGTCGCATCCAGGGCGATATTGGCGCGCCCGCGGAAACGGTCTTCCAGATTCCAGGCCGTTTGCCCATGCCGGACGAGAACCAGCGTAGTGCGCATTATTTTACCGTTTCACCAGCAGGCGCGTCCCACAATTTACGCAGAGCGACGCTTGCGGCTCGTTGAGGAAGCCGCAATTCGAACATACAATCGGCTGCGCTTCCGCCAACGATCCACGACACGCCTGACAGATGGACGCGCCGATAGGATTAGGCGTGTCACAGTAGGGGCAAATCACCGTCTGTAGAGCCGCTGCCGTCCCGCGACCGCTGCCCCGGCTCTGGCAGTATTCGTCCACGGCCTTCCAGATCTCCGTGCGCAGGCCCAACCAGCGCACGTTGCGCGCGATGTCGTCCAGTTCCCCCAACAAGCGCATGGGATTCATCCATCCCATGACGCCGGTCTTCGCCAGGTCTGCCGCCACGCCTAGCCAGGGCTGCTCGCTCACTGCCACGGTGACGCCGGTTTCAGTGGGGGTGATGTGCACCGTCACTGCCGTATGGGGATCATTCTGTTCTACATTACGGCTTTGTATCTGCGCCACGACCCTTCCGGCTTCGCCGCGTAGCGATTGCGCCCGGGTTTCACCTTGATCGAAGCGCAACACCAACGTGCGAGCCATATCCTCGGCACTGATCTTGCCGTGGTACAATCGCTGTTCAACTTTATCTGCCATAGGCGCCTTTAGCCTTTACCCAAGTTGTACAAAATCCTCGGCGGGGATCACAAAAATCGTGGCCTTGTGCTCGCCAGGCTGATCGGGAGCGTGGCAGGTTCTCTCAATGCAGCCGAAAACCTTATCAATGTCAGCTTCCTCCACACCGATAAGCAGGGTGACCCGCCCGCGTCGCCAAAACCCCCCCGTGCTGGCAACGCGCGTGACGCGGAAATTGTTCTCGACCAACGCATCGGAGACATCGATGGCATCAGAATCTTTGACAATCGCTATGATCAGTTTCATGATATGCACCTCACAATTGCACAAAGCGCTCAACCGGAAGGATAAAGACTGTCGCGCCGCCTACAGAGGCTTCGATCATCATTGGATAGCCGGGGGTGAGTGATAACTCGACGCCCATCGGCACGTATCGGGTGCACCGTGGACATTGTTCACGCACCACAGAGAAGAATTGGGGCAAGCGCTCATGGGGCAGTCCTATCAACAACGTCACCAGGGCTTCATGGAGAAATCCGCCCACAGCATCCACCAAAGTCACCGGGAAGCCTTCTTTGTTCAAAGTCTGAATTAAGTCCCGTGACTGACTCCCATCCACTATCGCAATCGCCAAACGGTCGATGGTTTCTTGCTGCATAGTCCCCTCCTAACCCGGACGAGTAGTAAGATTGGGTCGTCTCCTCCCAACTCTCACAGTTGCTGTCAGCTCTTCTTTGATTATAATCGGTTTATTGTAACCGGGAAAGTGAAACTCGGATTACACAGTCAAAAGTGCAGGCTACGCCCGTGGATAACCCAACAGAGACCCTTTATGTTCAGCCTGGTGATATTGTACTCTTGATCGGCAAAGACCGCAAGGAGTGCATCTTTTTTGTCGAGCCGGGACGGGAACATCAAACGCATCACGGTGTGCTCTCCCATGATCACATCATCGGCAGACGGTGGGGAGAAACCGTTGAAACGCATCTGGGCTACCCGTACCAGATTCTCCCGCCATCGCTCGAACAGTTGGTGCGTTCCATTCACCGCGCCACGCAGATCGTTTATCCGAAGGAAATCGGCTACATCCTGATGAAGATGAACATCGGGCCGGGAACGCACATCGTCGAGGCCGGCACCGGCAGCGGCGGCCTCACGCTGGCCCTGGCGCGCATGGTCATGCCGCACGGTCACGTCTACTCCTACGAAGTTCGCCCGGAGATGCAGGCCCTGGCGCAGAAAAATCTTGCCAGCCTGGGATTGACGCCCTATGTTACTTTCAAGGTGCGGGATATTGCGGAAGGCTTCGACGAACAGGGGGTGGATGCCGTCTTCATCGACGTGCGTGAGCCGTGGGTTTATTTACCGCAGGTCCATGCCGTGCTCAAAGGCGGCGGTTTCTTCGGCAGCGTGTTGCCGACTGCCAATCAGGTGACGGCGTTGTTACGCTATCTGCAACAGCCGGAGCCAGCCTTTGGCTACACCGAGGTTGAGGAACTCATCCTGCGCCCCTACAAGGCCGTGCCGGATCGCCTGCGCCCTTGCGACCGCATCATTGCCCACACCGGCTATCTCGTCTTTGCCCGCGCCTTGCTCGACGCATGCAACGCGGCACCGATCACCGCCCCGCCGAGCTGCGGCGCAGCCGACTTTACCGACGATGGAGAATAGCCCGCGCTGCTACGACCCCCGAAGCAGAAGCCTGAATCAAGCCGCGTGTCACCCCGGCGCCATCCCCACAGGCGAAGAGACCCGCAACCTCGGTTTCCATCGTCGGGGTCAGATGCAGCCGATTGGAGTAAAATTTGGCCTCTACGCCGTACAACAAAGTGTGGCGTGAATCCACCCCCGGCGCGACTTTGTCCAGCGCCTCCAGCATTTCCAGGATGTCGCGGACATAGCGATACGGCAGTACAAGGTTGAGGTCGCCGGGCGTCGCGCTCGGCAGGGTGGGTTGCACGATGGAACGCGCGAGGCGTTCCGCTGTGGAGCGCCGGCCGGCCTTGAGATCGCCCAACCGCTGCACGAGGATGCCGCCGCTGAGCAGGTTTGCCAGTCGCGCCACACTCTTGCCATACGCAATAGGCTCGTCGAAAGGTTCGGTGAACTGTTTGCTCACCAGCAGCGCAAAGTTGGTGTTGTCCGTCCGCCGCTCGGCGAACGAGTGCCCGTTCACCGTCATCACATCACCGGCGAACTCCGTGCTAACCTCGCCGTAGGGGCACATACAGAAGGTGCGAATCTGATCGTCGAAGGCGGCAGAATAGTAGATGAATTTGGATTCGTACACCAGGCGCGTGATCGGCTCCAGCACCGGCGCCGGCAGCTCAACCCGCACGCCCAGGTCCACCGGATTACGAGCCATGGTCAGCTTCAGGTTTTTCGCCGTCGTTTCCAGCCAGGCCGCGCCCTCGCGTCCCGGGGCGAGGATCACGGCGCCGGCCTCGAGCCGCTCGCCTTTGCGGGTTTCGACGCCGCGCACCTGCCCGTTGTCGGTCAGGATTTTGGCGACATCGGTGCGGGTGCGGATCGTGACTCCCCGCGCCAACAAGGCCTCGCGCATAGCGCGCATCATGTCCACGCAATGCTCCGTCCCGATATGGCGAATGGGCACGGAAACAAAGTGCAGTCCTGCCAGGGTCGCGCGCCTTTCAAGATCTTCGATTTCGTCCGAGTACATTCCATGGACCTTCTCCGGCGCGCCAAACTGTCGATAAATGTCATCGACATAGTGGATCAAGTCTGCGGCCGGCGCGTTCCCCAGGATTTCGGCCAGGTAGCCCCCCACGGCCGGCGACAGCGTGAGTTTACCGTCGGAGAAAGCGCCCGCGCCGCCCCATCCATCGAGGATCGCACAGGGCTTGCAATGGCGGCACACTCCGCCGCGTTCGCGCAGAGGACAGGTGCGCCGGTCGATGTCGTCGCCTTTGTCGAGGATCGCCACACGGAGATGTGGATTCTGGCTCAGTTCCAAAGCGGCGAAGATACCGGCGGGACCGGCACCCACAATCACCACATCAAAATCGTTCACTTGCATACAACCTCCCCCTATCCGTCGGGTATGGAGAAGAAAAGTGTGCAGGGATCAAACAACGAGCAAACAACAATGTAGGTCGGATGGACCATCCGACCTACATCAGTACCCCTGTCAGGATTTGAACCTGAAACCTTTTGGTCCGCAACCAAACGCTCTATCCAGTTGAGCCACAGGGGCTTTATCATCCTTTACGTCTGCTTTGTACAGGCTGGAGTACCCCCGTCAGGATTTGAACCTGAAACCTTTTGGTCCGCAACCAAACGCTCTATCCAGTTGAGCCACGGGGGCGTGACTGATCTAACCCGTCAAGCAGGCGGGGAGGCAGGGATTCGAACCCTGGAGGGAATTATACAACCCCCTAACTGCTTAGCAGGCAGCCCCAATCGTCCACTCTGGCACCTCCCCCGTATAACAAATCTTGTGCCGGCTTTCTTGATATAAAAGTACCGTTTATCATGCTGTGCCGTCCGCCCTGCGCCAGGACGACTGCACGAGCGGAGGGAGTGGGATTCGAACCCACGGTGACTTGCGCCACAACGGTTTTCAAGACCGTCGCCATAGGCCGCTCGGCCATCCCTCCAGCATGAGGGGAATCTCCACTCCTTGCAGCGGGAAGTATACCACGCAACGCCGTCTTGTCAACAAAAACAGGCCTGACAGATTTTCCAAAATCTGTCAGGCCTTGTACTGGTCAACAAGATGCTGGACACGCGGCTAAATTCGTTTCCACCGCTGAGCATGCTGAAGGACGTGTCAGGTCTTTACCGCCGGATAACGTCGATGCCCCCCATCCAGGGACGCAATACGTCGGGAATGACAATCGAGCCGTCAGCCTGCTGGTAGTTTTCCATGAGCGCAATCAGCAAACGCGGCATCGCCAGGCCGGAGCCGTTGAGCGTGTGGACGAAACGCGGTTTGCCGCCGGGCTCGGGGCGGTAGCGGATGTTGGCCCGCCGCGCCTGGAAGTCCGTCACGTTACTGCACGAGCTGACTTCCAGCCACGCCTCCTGACCCGCTGCCCACACTTCGAGATCGAAGCCTTTGGCCGCGCCGAAGCTGATGTCGCCCGTGCAGAGTTCTACGACGCGGTACGGTATTTCCAGCATCTGTAATAGGCCGGCAGCGTGGTGGACCAGCGCATCGAGTTCGTTGAAACTGGTTTCCGGGGTGGTGAACTTGTACATCTCCACTTTGTCGAACTGATGCCCGCGCTTGATGCCACGCACGTCACGTCCGGCGCTCATTTTCTCACGGCGGAAGCACGGCGTGTAGGCCACATAGTTCAACGGCAACTGCCCGGCATCCAGGATTTCATCGCGGTGCAAGTTGGTGATGGCTACTTCCGCCGTAGGCAGCAACCACAGATCGTCCTCTACATCATGATAGAGGTTCTCCTCAAATTTCGGCAGTTGCCCGGCACCTACCAGCATCTCACGTTTGACGACGAACGGCAGGTAGACCTCGGTGTAGCCGTTCTGCCGCGTTTGCACGTCCAACATCCAGAAGAGCAGGGCACGCTGCAAACGTGCGCCCGCGCCCTTGAGCACGTAAAAGCGACTGCCGGCGAGTTTCACCCCGCGCTCGAAGTCAAGGATGTCCAGCGCCGGTCCCAGATCCCAGTGTGGAATGGGCGCAAAGCCTTCCGCCGCAAAGTCGCGCCGTTCACCCCAATAGCGCACCACCACATTGGCGCTCTCGTCGGGACCGACGGGGACACTGTCGTGGGGGATGTTGGGAAGCCACATCTGTTTGGCCTCAAAGGCGGCTTCGACCTCACGCAGTTTTTCCTCTAAAGCAGCCAGCCGCTCACCGACTTCACGCATTTCCACGATACGGGCCTGACGTTCGTCCTTGTCCTTCATCCGCCCGATCTCTTTGGAGACGCGGTTGCGTTCCGCGCGCAGGGATTCGACCTCTTGCAGTATCTCGCGGCGCTGCACATCCAGCGCGTAGACTTCATCCGCCAGCGCGGGGTGATCGTTGCGCTTGCGCAGTGCCTCCCGCACGCGGTCCGGTTCATTACGAATGAGTTCGATATCCAGCATACGTTCTCTCCCTTGAAAATAGCCTCAGAGCACCCAGAATTCACAGAGAAAAAACACAAATTCTTTGTGTCCTTCGGGGTGAAAAGTTTTCATTCCACCGCTGGTGAACGCCAGTTAATGTGACATTCCTCTCTAGTAAATGACCATCCAGAGTCTAGATAGAGTCCACAAAGAAAAAAAGTATCTATTCAGGCTAGTAAACCTGACGAAGTAACTTATCCCCTATACCAGGTTTGGCGTGGATTTCGGTATGCCTGGTGCTTGTGGATGACGAGATAGGCGTGTTTCTATCAGCCCATCCCCCCTGCCCCCCGGGAAGGGGGATTTTGGGCGGGGGTGTACCCCCTCTTTTTCGCCCCCTTCTCCCCCGCTGGCGGGGGAGAAGGGGGTTGGGGGATGAGAGGGCCAGCGCCTATAGCCAAAGTGTCAACCTATTATGCACCCTCCCCCAAGTCCCGTTTGCCACCTGGCAAGGGTGGCTGAAGAGTCCATAAATTATGCCACCAACTCCAACTTTTGTCCAGCCTTGACATTTTTCGCCGCTATGTGTGGTACAATGTAGTGAGTGTACGTTAAGTAGCACGGCGTACTGGCATGGATAAAAAACTAATAAATTCGGGAGGTAAAAATATGAAACACCGGCGGATGATCGTATGGATAGCGATGCTTTTGCTCTTGTCATTGGGATGCTCGCTCTTCGGTTCCAAGGCCACTGAAGAACCGACTGCCGTCGCCCAACCGACCACAGAGCAGCAAGAAGGAAAGGAAACGCCAGAGGAACAAAAGGCAACTCCGGAAGCCACTGCCGTTCCCACTGCTGAAAGCGCAGGTGAAGACGAAGGCTTCTCTGTCGACACCGATGCGCTGGAAGATCTCGACAGTTACCGGATGCAAATGACGTTGAGCTTCACCGCCGAGGACGGCACGGTTGAGGAAACCAGCATCGAAGAGGAGGCCACCCGCGATCCTTTCGCGCAGCACTACACCATAACCAGCGCGGGCCAGAGTTTGGAATTCATCCGCGTCGGCGATACCCAGTGGATGAACGCCGGTGAAGACTGGATGCAGACTCCCGTCAGCGAGGATGAGAGTACGGGGGAATTCGGTCAGTTTCTCCAACTGGATCAAATGTTCTCGGATGTCGATAAGGACTCCTACCAATATCTGGGCAAAGAAACCATCAACGGGATGAACACCCGACACTACCGGCTCAAAGAAGATGCCTGGAATACGGCCTGGGATCTGACGGGTGAAGAAGAAGGGACTATTGAAGAGGGCACGATGGAGTTGTGGGTTGTCAATGAGAACAACCTTCCCCAGTTTGCAGCGCGCCTGGAGATCCATGCCAAAGGCACCTTTTCAGAGGATCGTAAAGGCGAGTTGCTCATAACCGAGGAAATCCTCGATATCAACGCACCGATCACCATCGAGCCGCCGGCCGAAGCGGAAGGAATGGGACTTCCCGAAGGTCTGGAGCTATGCCCAGACTCCTCCGGGCTTACGGTGATGGGGGCAATGTCCTTTTTCACCTGCCCGAGCACGGTCGAAGATACGGCGAAGTTTTACATGGAAGCGTTAGAGAACGCCGGTTGGGAAGTTGATGGTGAAGTGAGTACCGACGGAGGCATGGTGATGGGCAACTGGAAAAAAGGCGAGGAAGCTCTGAGTCTCACCATCAGCGCCGATGAGGAAAGCGGCGGTTCGAGCGTGATGATCACGCTCGGCGAATAAGAGGTGTCACCAGACTCCCACGAACTGGCCTCTCTGGCTGCTGACCTCTCGGTCACGGCCATCGGCGTGGCCCAGGTTGGTCCTACACCAACCTGGGCCGCTTATCAAGAATGGCTCGCGCACGGTTACGCCGGCGATATGGACTACCTCGCGCGTCCGGACGCCGTGACCCGACGCGCCGATCCCCGCAACATTCTCCCGGAAACGCGCACGGTGCTGGTCATCGCCGCCTCTTATGCGGGCGCGCCGCCCCCGGCACTACCACCGCTGCACGGGCGTGTCTCCCGTTACGCCTGGGGCGCGGATTATCATGCATGGTTGCTGCGCGATTTGGAGACGCTGGTGCAGCGCCTCATCGCCGTGCACGGTCCGTTTCCCTACCGCTGCTACGTCGATACCGGCCCCATCCTGGAACGGGCATGGGCGCAAGCCGCGGGTCTGGGTTGGAGCGGGAAGAACGCTAATCTGATTCACCCGCGCCTGGGATCGTACCTTTTCCTGGGTGTAGCGCTCCTGGGCCTTGAGCTGGAGCCGATGCCCTTGCCGGCTCTGCCCGATTGTGGCACCTGCACCCGCTGCCTTGACGCCTGCCATAGCGGGGCGCTGGTGGCGCCGGGCGTGCTCGATGCACGCCGCTGTATCGCCTACCTTACCGTCGAACATCGCGGTGCCATTCCGCCGGATTTACGCCCTTTGATCGGCGACCGCGTTTTCGGCTGCGACACGTGCCAGGAAGTGTGTCCGTGGAACCGCCAGGCACTCGCCCTCTATAGCCATGCCTCCCCGCCTCCAACCGCAACCCTCGATTTGCCGGCGTTGTTGACCATGAGCGAGGCCGATTTCCGCACCCGCTTTCGTCATACGCCTGTGTGGCGCGCCGCCTGGCGAGGATTAGCGCGCAACGCTGCTGTTGTTCTGGGCAACCGTCACGACCCGGCGGCACGGGATGTGCTGGCCCAAGCCGCCGCTATCCATCCCGATGCGCTGATCCGTGAGCATGCTGCCTGGGCGCTGACACACTGATCCTGACGCAGACCACATGGTAGGATGAGTTGTCAACCTGTCCTTTACAACCCACCATGGGCCGGAAAATTTTCCGGCCCATGGTCTGCAAGCTGATGGCTGAAAGCGAACCGTTAGATCACACCCAACTCTTTCCCCACCTTCTCGAAAACACTGAGAACCTTCTCCAACTGCTCGTCGGTGTGTGTCGCCATGTAGCTGGTACGCAGCAAAGTCTGGTTTTGCGGCGTTGCCGGCGGAAGGACAACGTTGGTGTAGACGCCGTTGTCGAAGAGTGCTTTCCAGAACTTCAACGCCCGGGTAGCTTCGCCGATCACCACCGGGATGATGGGCGTCTCGCTGACGCCGATGTTGAAACCCAACTCGCGGTAACTTTTGCGCATAAACGCGCCAATTTCGTTGAGACGGGCAATGCGCTCCGGCTCCTCTTGCATAATCTCCAACGCGGCCATCGCCGCCGCCGCATTGGCGGGCGGGATGCTCGCACTGAAGATAAGCGAGCGCGCGTGGTGTTGGATGTAGTCGATGATCACATCGTCGCCGGCGATGAAGCCGCCGAGCGAGGCGAATGACTTGCTGAACGTGCCCATGATGAGGTCCACGTCCTGCGTGACGCCGAACTCCGCCGCCGTGCCGCGACCGCCGCCGAGGACGCCGATAGAGTGGGCGTCATCCACCATCAGCCGCGCGCCATACTTCTTGCACACCTGGATCAGCTCCGGCAGCGGGGCAATGTCGCCGCCCATGCTGTACACGCCGTCGACGATGACCAGCCGCCCGGCCTTTTCGGGCAGCGCCGCCAGCACGTGTTCCAGGCCCGCGAGATCATTGTGCGGAAACCGCTTCATCGTTCCAAAAGCAAGCCGGCAGCCGTCAACAATACTGGCGTGATCGTCCTTGTCGGTGAGGGTGAAGTCATCTCGCGCCACCAACGACGAAATTACACCCAGGTTGACCTGATAGCCGGTGCTGAACACGAGCGCGCGCTCCTTGCCCACCCATTCGGCCAGCCGTCGTTCCAACTCCAGGTGCATCTCCAGCGTTCCGTTGAGGAACCGCGAGCCGGTACAGCTTGTGCCATACGTCTTGAGCGCGTCCAGGGCGGCCTGACGTACTTTGGGATGCGTCGTCAGTCCTAGATAGTTATTGGAGCCGATCATAATGAGGCGATGATCTCCGATGCATGCTTCGGAACCTTCGTTGTTGGTCAAAGGGATAAAATAAGGATAAAGTCCAGATTTGCGCACGTCGTTGGCTATGGTATAAGCTCTACACTTTTCAAAAATGTCCATGGTACATAACCTCCTTTCTATTAAAGATGAATACCTTCCCATTCTAAGAGTTTAAACCTTGCTGTCAAGTGCGCGCCACCCGCCGACCAGGGCTTATCAATGCTTTGACATTTCTTCTACATGGGTTGACACTTCGGCTATAGGCGATGATCTTCTCATCCCCCAACCCCTTACCAATCAGGAGGGAAAAATTCAGCATGCCGGCCTCAGACCATGACGGATTATGAAACCGCTGCACTTTGCCCTCCTGTTGGCGGCATTTTGCAAGACACATATAAGATGGAGGTGAATCATGCACAGAGTCGGCGTTCAAGGACAAAAAATGTCTCCCCTCATCCTTCACGATCCCGTCTACGGCGATGTGATCTTCACTGAACCGCTCTTCGTTGACCTGTACCACACCGACGCGGTGCAGCGGCTCGCGGCGATTTACCAGGGCGGCATCACGGCCTTCATCAAGCCGGAGCGGGCGACGACACGGCTTGCCCACTGTCTGGGTGTGGCGGCGTTGCTGCGCTTGCTCGGCGCCAATCCCGTTGAACAGGCGGCCGGCTTGCTCCACGATGTTCCGCACACGGCCTTCTCGCATGTCGTCGATTTCGTCTTCCCCAATCACGCTCACACCTATCACGAGGAGCACCGCGAAGTCATGCTGGAGCACTCGGAAATCCCCGCCATCTGCGCGCGGCACGGGCTGGATTGGCGCTACGTCGCGGAGGCAGAGAATTTCGCGCTGCTCGAACAACCGCTGCCTTGGCTGTGCGCCGACCGACTGGATTACTTCCTGCGCGACGGGACGGTGGACATCGGCGCGTTTTCCGCCCCTGCCGCCCATGCGTTGCTGGCGCACCTGCGCGTCTGGGATGGGCACATCGTGGTGGATGACCTGGACGCCGCCCGTTGGCTGGGCGAGCAATTTATCCACCTGGACGATGTGTGCTGGTGCTCGGTGCAGGAGGTGGGCTGGTACGCGGTGATGGCTCAGGCACTGCGCGCGGCGCTGAAAGACGGCCTCATTGTAGAAGCGGACTTCGCCGGGACGGATGTGGCGCTGTTTGAGCGCGTCCGTGCCTCTGAGGACCCTGACATTCAACGCTGGCTGGCGCTGCTGCGGCCCGACGTGGATTTTGTCCGCGATCCCGTCCATCCCGATCTACTGGCGCTGCCAAAAGTGCGGACGGTTGATCCGCCGGTGCTGGTAGATGGGCGCGCTATCCCGCTCTCGCACCTGGATACGGCGTTTGCACAACGCCGCGCGGCCTACATTGCCGGCAAACAGGGCGAGTGGCCCTTGCGCATTCATCGGATAACGGCATAGTGACTGCATAGTTCTGCAGTCGCCACTATACTCAGCTTGACGAAGAAAATGACCCGCATATAATGTCGCTATGAGGGACTGAAAAGCCCGTTTGATTACCAAACTCAAGACGACCGGACTACCCAGGAGGTATGCTATGAAAAAATACGAGTGTATGGTATGCGGCTATGTGTATAATCCAGCAGAAGGCGATCCCGACAACGGCATTGCGCCGGGAACACCCTTTGAAGACCTGCCTGACGATTGGACATGTCCCGATTGCGGCGCCAGCAAGGACGATTTTGAGCCGCTGGATTGAGTGCAGCCGGGCTTCATCACTCGTGTCCACACCTGGGAATGAACTCAAAGGTGTGGATTTTTTCTGCTTATCAGCAGAATGAGCCGATAGGGACTATATCATTTTCGAAGAGGAATGGTAACTATTCAGCCGCCCTTGCTAGGTGGCAAACGGGACTTTGGGGAGGGTGCATAATAGGTTGCCCCTTCGGCCATCGGCGCTGGCCCTCTCATCCCCCAACCCCCTTCTCCCCCGCCAGCGGGGGAGAAGGGGGCGAAAGAGGGGTGTGACGGGCGGCGAAGCCGCCCGTCACACCCCTACAAAAATTCCCCTTCCCTGGGGGGGAAAGGGGGCAGGGGGGATAGGATTATAGAAACACGAATATCTCGTCATACAAAAGTACCTGGCATACCAAAATCTACGCCAAACCTGGTCGAGGGAATACGTTGCTTCGTCAGGTTTACTAGCCTGAATCGATACGAGGAATTGACATCATGAGTACCGCCCCAGACTTTACGATGCTTCTAAACAAGATCAGCGAGATGGTGACCTGGAACGGAGCGGACCGCGACGAGAAGCTGCATGCGATTTGCGCTCTGTTGGAAAAGGACGTCGCCCACTATGATTGGGTGGGCTTTTATGTGGTGGACCCGGCCCAGGAGCGTGAACTCGTGCTGGGGCCGTTCGCCGGCGCGCCGACAGAGCACACGCGCATCGCCTTTGGACAGGGCATCTGTGGGCAGGCCGCCGACACGGAGATGACGTTCGTGATCCAGGATGTGTCGCGGGAGGCCAACTATCTCTCGTGCAGTCCCCACGTCAAATCGGAGATCGTCGTGCCCATCTTCAAGGATGGCGCGGTCGTGGGCGAAATTGATATTGATTCCCATGCCCTTGCTCCGTTCACAGAGGCCGATAATGCCTTTCTGGAGCGGGTCGCCACCCTGGTCGCCGGACTGTTCTGAAGGTGCAGCGATGTATTTTGACTTCACCGGGGGCGCATTGTACAATAGTCCAGACGTGGGCGGGCACGGTCGAAGACCGACCCGAGCACTTCTCATTGGCACGCTACCCAAAGTCCAGCGCTGATTGGAAATGAACACACGACGCTCATCTTCCATTGCCCATGTGATCGGTTTTGATGATGCACCCTTTCCGCCGGATTATGCCGGGCCGGTGAAGGTTGTGGGGGCCGTATACGCGCGTCTGCGGCTTACCGGTGTCCTTATCGGCGAGATCGAGAAAGACGGCCATGATGCCGCCGAGACGTTGGCGCGGCTGGTGGCCGGCTCCAAATTTGCCGAAAATTTGCATCTGATCATGTTGCAGGGCATTGCGTTGGGCGGATTCAATGTGGTGGATGTATTTGCGTTGCACGAGCGGCTGGCGTTGCCTATTCTGGTGGTCGCGCGCCGTCAACCCAACATGGAGGCTATCCGCGACGCCCTGCTGGGTCAGGTTGCCGACGGGGCACAGAAATGGGCGCTGTTGGCGCGCCTCGGCCCGATGGAACCGCTGGGTGACGTGTATGTGCAGCGCCTTGGCCTGACGGCGACCCAGGCGGCGACCGTCCTCCGACAGTTCACCGTCGAGGGCAATATCCCGGAACCGCTGCGTACCGCGCATCTCATCGCCGGCGCATGGATCAACGGCGAAAGTCGCGGGCGAACGTAAAATGCACGAACTCTCTATCACCGAAGACATCCTGCGTATCGTGAGCGAACACGCGCAGAAGGCCGGCGCCACCCGTGTGACGCGCATCAACCTGGTCATCGGCGATTTGACGAGCTTCATCGACGATTCGATCCAGTTCTACTTTGGGGTGCTCTCCACCGGCACGCCCGCCGCAGGCGCACTTTTGCACTTTCAGCGGATCAAGACCCGCTTTCGTTGCCGTCAGTGCGGCCAAGAATTCGAGCCAGAGGACCGCAATTGGATGTGCCCGGCCTGCGGCGCCCTCGGCGGTGATGTGATCGCCGGGAAAGAGTTTTACGTCGACAGTATCGAGGTGACGTAAGGCAATGCGTATAAGGCCATAAGTAGAAGAAGGGGGGCAGGGGGAATGGGGCTTACAGAAACACGCCTATCGTGTCATCCAAAAGCGCCTGGCATACCAAAATCTGCGCCAAACCTGGCACAGGGAATAAGTTGCTCCGCAAGGTTGACTAGCTTGAGTTGAATGAAAACTTTTCACCCCGCAGGCCACAAAGAATTTGAGTTTTTCTCTGTGAACTCGGGGTGCTCTGGGGCTATTTTCAAAGTATTTTATACGAGGAGGCAACCATGTCCAAACCAATGACGCCGTCTCAAGTACCCGTCGTGGAGAAGCTCTTGACTGCCAATGAGCAGGTGGCGGCGGACAACCGGGATTATTTTGCCGCGCATCACATCACGGTCATCAACTTGATGGCGTCGCCGGGCGCGGGGAAGACCACATTGCTCCTGGCGACCATCGACGCGCTGCCGGAACGCCGCATCGGGGTGATCGAGGGCGACGTCGCCTCGCAAATCGACGCCGAGAAAATCGCCGCAACCGGCACGCCCGTGGTGCAGATCAACACCGGCGGCACGTGCCATCTGGACGCCCCGATGATCCGTCGCGCCCTGCCGGCGCTGCCGCTCGATAACCTGGAGCTAGTCTTTATCGAAAACGTCGGCAACCTGATCTGCCCGGTAGCGTTCGATCTGGGGCAAAGCTACAACGTGGGTTTGCTGAGCCTGCCGGAAGGTGACGACAAGCCCTACAAATACCCGGCTATTTTTGAAGCTGTCGATCTGGTCATCGTCACCAAGCTGGATTTGCGGCCCTATCTTGATTTTGACCTGGAAGCGTTCACCGCGTTGGTGCATGGCCTTAATCCCGATGCGCCGGTGCTGTGCCTTTCCGCCAAAACCGGCGAGGGGCTGCACGACTGGCTGCACTGGGTGGAAGCGCACCTGGTCTGAATTCTATCAGCAGATTAAGCAGATTTTTTGTTGCTTAATCTGTCGACTAGAGGGGCTATAAGAGGGTGATTGCTTATCATATCGCCGTGACGGGGGTGGTGCAGGGGGTGGGATTTCGCCCCTTTGTCTACAACCTGGCGACGCGCCTGGCGCTCACCGGTTGGGTCTACAACCACTCCGGCGGCGTGGACATCGTCATCGAAGGAGCGGAGGACGCAACCGGGCGCTTTATCGCCGCCTTGCGCGACGAAGCGCCGCCGCTAGCGCACATCACCGCCGTGAAGGCGCGCGCCGTTGCCCCCAACGGTTATACCCGCTTCGAGATCCGCCCTTCAGAAGCCCATGCGGATCAATACCAGCTCATTTCTCCCGACGTCGCTACCTGCCCCGACTGCCTGCGTGAGCTGTTTGACCCCCACGACCGACGCTATCGCTACCCTTTCATCAACTGCACGAACTGCGGCCCGCGCTTCACCATCATCGACGACATCCCTTACGACCGGCCCAATACCACGATGCGGGTCTTCCCGTTATGCGATGCCTGCCGCGCCGAGTATGAGGACCCCGCCAACCGTCGTTTCCATGCGCAGCCCAACGCATGCCCCGTCTGCGGCCCGCACGTGTGGCTGGAAGAGCCTGAGCAAATGACGCATGGCGAATCACGTATGACGGATCATGCATTACCCCTCACGACTCACGAGGCGGCGCTGCAACGGGCTAAAGAGTTGCTGCTGGATGGCAAAATCGTGGCGATCAAAGGGCTGGGTGGCTTCCATCTGGCGTGTGATGCGACCCATGCGGACGCCGTGCGGACGTTGCGCGAGCGTAAACACCGTCCTCACAAACCGTTTGCCGTCATGGTAGCCACGCTGGAGGGGGCGCGCGCGCTCTGTGATGTACCGCCGGAGGCCGAGGCATGGTTGACTTCGCCGCAAGCACCCATCGTGCTGCTCGACCGGCGTTCATCCCTTGTCGTCGACGACGTGGCGCCTAACCTCCGTACCCTCGGCGTGATGCTGCCATCCACGCCGCTGCACCACATCCTCCTGCGCGACGTAGATCGTCCCCTGGTGATGACCAGCGGCAATCTGAGTGAGGAACCCATCGCCATGGACAACGCGGAAGCCATGACGCGCCTGGCCTCCCTTGCCGACGCCTTCCTTCTCCACAACCGCGACATCCACGCCCGCTACGACGACTCGGTGGTGCAAATTTCAAACCCGCAATTCCTCCGCCGCGCCCGTGGCTACGCTCCCTTTCCTATTCCACTGCCGTTTGCCCTGCCGCAGGTGTTCGCTGCCGGACCTCTGCTCAAGAACACGTTTACTCTCACCCGCGACACCAATGCCTTCGTCAGCCAGCACATCGGCGATCTGGAGAACTTAGAGACGTTGGAGCATTACGAGGCCGCGCTGGCGACGTATCAACGTCTGTTTCGTATCCAACCGGAGGTCGTGGTCTGCGATATGCACCCGGATTATTGGACCACGCGCTTCGCCGAAGAGTATGCGCGCGAACATGGCTTACCCGCCCCGCAGCGAGTGCAGCACCACCGCGCCCATATCGCTGCGTGTCTGGCGGACAACGGACGCGCGCGCGACGCCGGCCCGGTGATCGGCGTGGCCCTTGACGGCACCGGCTACGGTGATGACGGCGCTATCTGGGGCGGCGAGTGGTTCGTCGGCGGCTACGACGATTTGACGCGCGCTGCCCACCTCGAATACCTGCCACTGCCCGGCGGCGACGCGGCGATCCGCAATCCGTGGCGCGTAGCGGTGGCCTATCTGCATACTCTGTTGGGACCGGAGGCGTTCCCGGCCGGCATCTTCTGTCCCGCCGACGCCCTGCTGGTGCGCCAGCAGGTTACCCACCGCCTCAACACGTCGCCGACCTCGTCGATGGGGCGGCTTTTCGATGCCGTCAGCGCGCTGTTGAATGTGCGCCAGGTGGCGACCTACGAAGCGCAAGCCGCTATCGAAATGGAGCAAATGGCCGCGTCTGGAGGGGAAATTGCCCATTTACCCTACGACTTCGACATCGAAGCGGCCGGCGACGGGCAAGTCGTGCGCTTGGCGGCGCTGTTCGAGGCGCTGCTCGGCGACATCGAACGTCGTGTGCCGGTGCCCGAAATCGCCTGGCGCTTCCACGTCACCATCGCCCAGATGATAACGACAGTCTGCGTTCATATTCGCGCATCCACTGGCATCACGACTGTCGCTTTGAGCGGTGGCGTCTTCCAGAACCGTCTCCTGCTCCGGTTGACCCTCCCCCTGCTGGAAAATGCCGGCTTCGCTGTTCTTCTACATCGTCACGTCCCTTGCAACGACGGCGGCGTCTCGTTAGGACAGGCAGTGTATCGGTCGAAAGTCTAAAGTCGAAGGTCAAATGAGCGAATTACGTTTTACGCACGGAGGTAACAGATGTGTCTGGCGATTCCGACGCAAATAACCGAGATTGACGAGCAGCAGATGGCGACGGTGACGCTGGGGGGCGTCGAACGGCGCATCAGCCTGGTCATGACGCCGGAAGCCCAGGTGGGCGATTATGTTTTGGTGCACACCGGCTACGCCATCGCTGTGCTGGACCCGGCGGAGGCCCAGGCATCGCTAGAAACATTCGCGGAACTGGCAGTGATTCAAGAGGAATTGGACCAACGCGCCGATGAAATACATTGACGAGTTCCGTGATCCCGCATTGGCGCAGCAGTGGATCGTGCAAATCCACCGCGATGCTGCCCGCCGTCATGGAGCGCGTCCCATCCGGCTGATGGAGTTCTGCGGCGGGCACACGCACGCCATCTCCCGCTTTGGGTTGCGCGAGCTGCTCGCGCCCGCCGTCGAATTGCGCTCCGGGCCGGGCTGCCCGGTCTGCGTGACTGCCGCCGCCGATCTGGATCGCGCTATCGCCATGGCCGACGTCCCCGGCGTGATCCTGGCGACTTTCGGCGATATGATGCGCGTGCCGGGGAGCGCAGGCACATTGTACGATGCGCGTGGACGGGGCGCGGATGTGCGCATCGTCTATTCGCCGTTGGATGCCCTGGAGATTGCCCGACGCCATCCCCAGCAGTCCATTGTCTTTCTGGGTGTTGGCTTTGAAACCACCGCGCCGGGCATGGCGGCGGCACTGCTGCAAGCAGAGGCAGACGGCGTGCCGAATTTCAGCCTGCTTAGCCTGCACAAACTCACGCCGCCCGCTATGCGTGCGATTCTCGAAGCGGGGGAGGTGGCGCTTGACGGCATCATCGGGCCGGGACACGTGAGCGCCATCACCGGCAGTGCAGCGTGGGAATTTCTGCCGCGCGAGTATGGCATCCCTTGCGCCGTTGCGGGCTTCGAGCCGCTCGACATTCTCAGCGCGATTGGCGCCTTGGTGCGAGCTGTGGTGGCCGGCGAAGCGGCGGTCATCAACACCTACGCGCGCGGTGTGCGTCCGCAGGGAAATCTCGTCGCCCAGCAGTTGCTCGCACGGGCCTTTGCGGTGGCACCGGCGGACTGGCGCGGTTTCGGCGTGATCCCGGACAGCGGCCTGGCATTGCGGCAGACCCTCGCTCACCGTGACGCCGCGCGCCTGTTCCCCATCGAGGCGAGGCCCGCGCCGCAGCCGACCGGTTGTCGCTGTGGGGACGTGCTGCGCGGCGTCATCACGCCGACCGACTGTGCGCTTTTCCGGCGGGTCTGTTCACCGCGCACCCCCGTCGGTCCGTGCATGGTCAGCACCGAGGGGGCCTGTGCGGCGTATTTCCAATACGAATGAGAATATGTCAACGGATTTTTTGAGAGGATTAGTCGAGAGGATTAGTCGAGAGGATTAGTCGAGAGGATTAGATGGAAGATCATATTCTGTTGGCCCATGGCAGTGGCGGAATACTCACCCACGAGCTGATCCGGGATGTGTTTGCGCGGTACTTTGCCAATCCCTATCTGGATGATTTGGGCGATGCAGCGCTGGTGGGCGAACTGCCGCCGGGTCGGGTGGCGCTGACGACGGATTCTTACGTAGTGCAGCCGCTGTTCTTCCCCGGCGGCGATATTGGGGCGCTGGCGGTCTGCGGTACGGTGAATGATTTGGCAGTCGCCGGCGCGCGTCCCCTGTATCTGACGGCGGGCTTCATCCTCGAAGAGGGTTTGCCGCTGGAAACGTTAGAGCGTGTTGTCGTATCGATGGCGGAGACGGCGCGCACTGCGGGCGTGGTCATCGTAGCGGGCGACACGAAGGTCGTCGACCATGGGGCAGCGGATGGATTGTTCATCAACACGGCGGGCATGGGCGTTATCCCGCCGGGCGTCGATCTTAGTCCAGCGTATCTTCAACCCGGCGATGCTCTGCTCATCAACGGGCCGGTCGGCGATCACGGGCTGGCGGTGATGCTGCAACGCGAGGGAATGGGATTCGGCTCCACCCTGAAAAGCGACACGGCGCCGTTGCATGGCCTCATCACTGCACTGCTGGATGCCATTCCGGGCCAGGTGCGCTGTCTACGCGACGCCACCCGCGGCGGACTGGCGACGGTGCTCAACGAGTGGGTGACATCTTCTGCATCGGGAGGCCCCGGCATCGAAATTGAAGAAGCGGCGATTCCCGTGCGGGAAGAAGTCCGTGCGGCGTGTGAATTTTTGGGCCTGGATCCGCTGTACGCAGCCAACGAGGGCAAAGTGGTTGTCGCCGTGGCGGCGGAGGCGGTGGAGGCGGCGCTATCCGCACTGCGCGCGCAGCCGTTGGGACAAGACGCGGCCCTCATCGGCCATATCACGAGTGAACATGTGGGTCGCGTTGTGCTGCGGACGCCTTACGGGGCCAGGCGCATCCTGCCGATGTTGACCGGTGCGCAGTTGCCGCGGATATGTTGAATGATCGTAACTATTTAGCCACTCTTGTCAGGTCACGAATATCTCGTCATCCAAGAGTCCTTTGCATACCAAAATCCGCGCCAAACCTGCGATAGGGAATCAGTTGCTCCGCCAGGTTGACTGGTACATCTTGGCATAAAGTTCACACCCGTTAGCCATGCTCGGAGCGGAGCGCCAGATCCACGGTTCTGGCGCGCTACGCCGGGATCTGATAATCCCTGGCAAGCATTAACGGGGGAACTCTTTGTGCCGCGCAGTACTAGCCTGAATAGATGCTCATAAAAAACCTTGACAGCAGGGAAAATACCACTATACTGTGAGCAGTCTCTCTCTTTTTATATCCGTTCTTTATCCGTGCATGTGATGACGATGCCCCAAATGCGTCGTTAAATTAATACTGAGGAATGAGTGATGCTGGATACATTTTTTGCTCCACAATCGGTGGCTATTGTGGGCGCTTCGCGTGATGTTGAGAAACTCGGCTATGCTGTGCTGTATAATGTGAAATCGAGCGGTTTTACAGGACAAATTTACCCCATTAACCCCAAAGCTGATGAAATTCTGGATTTAAAAGCCTACCCTTCGGTGTTGGATGTTCCTGATCCCATCGACCTGGCCGTCATCGTGATCCCGGCGCGTTTTGTGCCGGCAGCCTTAGAGGAATGTGGGCAAAAGCAGATTCCCTCCGTTGTCGTGATCAGCGCCGGTTTCCGCGAGGCCGGGCGCGAAGGCTTGGAGCAAGAGTTGGAACTGGTGCAGATCGCCCGCAAGTACAATACCCGCTTGATCGGTCCCAACTGTCTGGGGGTCATCAACACGAATATGAACCTCAATGCGACCTTCGCCGCCGGCATGCCCCCTAGTGGGCCGATTGCATTTATGTCGCAGTCAGGTGCGTTGGGCACGGCGGTTTTGGATATGGCCATGGCCGGACGTATCGGCTTTTCCAAGTTCGTCAGCCTGGGAAACAAAGCCGACGTCAGCGAGATCGACCTGATGGAGGCGTGGGGGCATGACGAGCATTCGCGGGTCATCCTGATGTATATTGAAGGCGTGCCCAACGGGCAGAAATTTATCGAGACGGCGAAAAAAATCACCCGCGAGAAGCCGGTGGTGGCCATTAAGTCCGGTGTGACAGCTTCCGGTTCACGGGCGGTGTCGTCGCACACCGGCAGTCTGGCCGGTTCCGAGGCCGCCTACAAGGCCGCGTTTAACCAGGCCGGCATCATCCGCGCTACGTCGATGGAAGCTCTCTTCGATTATGCGCGCGCCTTCGCCTACCAGCCGCCGCTCAAAGGCGACCGGATCGCCATTGTGACCAACGCGGGTGGCCCGGGCATCCTGGCGACCGACGCTCTAGAACGTGATGGGCTGCAAATTCCGCGCCTGAGCCAGGAGACGACCGAGAAACTGCTTACGCAGTTACCCGGCGCCGCCAGCGCCGCCAATCCCGTCGATGTGTTGGGAGACGCGCTGGCCGCCCGTTTCGAGCTGGCTTTGCAGGTAGTTCTGGATGATCCGCAAGTCGATGGCGTCATTGTCATTGTCACGCCGCAGGCAATGACGGAGATTGAGGCCACGGCGCACGCGGTGGGCCGTATGTCCAAGACCGCTACCAAGCCTATTTTGGGCTGTTTTATGGGGGAGTCGCGCATCAACGCCGGCATCGATATTTTGTGGCAGTACGGTGTGCCGAACTACCCTTATCCCGAACGCGCCGCCGACGCGCTGGCTGCCATGAGCGCCTATCGCAAAGAGCAGGAACGGCGTATTTTTGGCGTGGTGCCCATCGACGTGGACAAGGAGCCGGTGCGTGAGTTGTTCGACCGCGTGCGCAGTGAAGGGCGTGTTTCCATCGGCGACGCCGAAGCCTGGGAAGTCCTCAAAGCCTACGGATTCAACGTCCCGCGCTCGCGCCTGGCGGCTACCCCGGAAGAAGCCGTCGATATTGCCGAGGAATTCGGCTATCCCGTTGTAATGAAGATCGCCTCGCCCGACATTTTGCACAAGACCGACGTCGGCGGCGTCAAGGTGAACCTGCGCTCGCCCGGCGATGTGCGTGACGCCTTCGATTTGATGATTTATCGTGCGGGGCGCTATGTGCCCGGCGCGCGAGTATGGGGGTGTCAGGTTCAGGAGATGGTTCACGGCGGGCGCGAGGTGCTGTTGGGGATGAGCCGCGATCCGCAGTTTGGCCCGCTGGTGGCTTTTGGTTTGGGCGGCATCTACGTCGAGGCGTTGAAAGATGTCTCTTTCCGCGTGGCTCCCTTCAGCCCGCGCGAAGCGGATGAAATGATCCGCGAGATTCGCGCGTACCGGCTGTTGGAGGGCGTCCGCGGCGAAGCGCCGGCCGACCACATGGCGATGGTAGATGCCCTGCTGCGGATCAGCCAGTTGGTAACGGACTTCCCCGACATTGTAGAATTGGACATCAACCCGTTGATGGTGTTTGAAGAAGGTCGCGGCGCTATGGCGATTGATATGCGCCTGGTGCTGGCGGCGAAGAAAAGTTAAAGTAACTCTTCAACCGCTCTTGCCAGGTTACGAAGGGGACTTTGGGGAGGGTGCATCATGGGTTGACACTTCGGCCAGAGGTGATGACCCTCTCATCCCCCAATCCCCTTCTCCCCCGCAAGCGGAGGAGCAGGGGGTGAAACAGAGGGGCCTACAAAAAACTCCCCTTCCTGGGGGAAAGGGAGGCATGAGGAATGGGGCTTATAGAAACGCCCCTATCGCGTCATCCAGAAGCGCCTGGCATACCAAAATCTACGCCAAACCTGGCATAGGGAATAAGTTGTTTCGCCAAAATAGATACAAGTTAAATATCCGCATGTCTGTCATCAATGAACCAGGTACTGGTTGCATTGTTATAGAACGACCATCTATCTAAATATCTATCTAAGGAGGTATTTTATGAATGAACAAGTGGAATCACGACTTTTTCCGCCACCCGCCGAGGTGAGTGCTCATGCGTACATCAAGTCTTATGAGCAATATAAGGCGATGTACGACGAATCCGTCAACAACCCCGATGGGTTCTGGCTCAAGGCGGCGACCGAGTTTGTGGATTGGTTCAAAGTGCCGACCATCGGCCGCAACTACACCTGGGACAGCAGCGAACGGATTATCCAGCACAAGTTTTTTGAGGATGGCGAACTGAACCTGTCGTACAACTGTCTGGATCGGCACGTCAAGACCTGGCGCAAGAATAAGGCCGCCATCATCTGGCAGGGTGAGCCGGAAGAGGACGTGAAAGTCTACACGTATCAAGATTTGCTCCGCGAGGTCAGCAAGTTTGCCAACGTGCTCAAGAGCAAAGGCATCAAAAAGGGCGACCGGGTGTCCATCTATATGCCGATGGTGCCTGAACTTGCGATTGCGATGTTGGCCTGCACGCGCATCGGCGCCATTCACTCCATCGTGTTCGGGGGGTTCAGCGCCACGTCACTCGCCGATCGCATCCAGGACTCGGAGTGCAAGCTGTTGGTGACCACCGATGTCTCACTGCGTTCCGGCAAGGCCATCCCCCTCAAGACCATCGCCGACGAAGCACTTCAGACGTGTCCTTCGGTCAAGCACGTGATTGTGGTGCAACGTGGTACCGAAGGTAAAGCTACGATGGTGGAAGGGCGGGATACCTGGTGGCACGATGAGATGGCACATGCCTCCATGGTGTGTGAGCCGGAGGTGATGAATGCAGAAGACCCGCTCTTCATCCTGTATACGTCCGGTTCGACCGGCAAGCCGAAGGGTGTGTTGCATACCACCGGCGGTTATCTCGTTTATGTGGCGATGACGCACAAATACATCTTCGACGTCCATGACGAGGATACCTACTGGTGCACGGCGGACATCGGTTGGGTGACGGGACACAGCTACATTGTCTACGGCCCTCTTGCCAACGGCGCGACGAGCATCATCTATGAAAGCGTTCCGACATACCCCGACGCCGGCCGCTTCTGGCGCATTGTGGATAAATTCCAGGTCAATGTCTTCTACACAGCGCCCACCGTGATCCGCTCACTGGCGCGCATGGGCACAGAGTGGGTCGAGAAGTACGATCTTTCCAGCCTGCGCATCCTGGGGAGCGTCGGCGAACCGATCAACCCCGATGCATGGCTCTGGTATCACCGCAACGTCGGCAAGGGGCGCTGCCCCATCGTGGATACGTGGTGGCAGACTGAGACCGGCGGCATTCTGATCACACCGCTGCCCGGCGTCCACACACTCAAACCGGCCAGCGCCAGCCAGCCGTTCTTCGGCGTCGAGCCGATCATCATCCGCGATGATGGATCGGAGTGTGACGTGGATGAGAGCGGTAAGCTGTGCATCAAGAAACCCTGGCCCGGAATGGCGCGGACGATGTGGGGCGATCATGAGCGCTTCATCGACACGTATTTTGCGATGTATGAGGACCTGTACTTCACCGGTGACGGTTGCCGCAAGGACGCCGACGGCGACTATTGGCTGATGGGGCGCATCGACGATGTGGTGAACGTTTCCGGACACCGCATCGGCACGGCGGAAGTCGAACATGCCCTGGTGAGCCATCCGGCGGTAGCTGAGGCTGCCGTCGTAGGACGCCCGCACGACATCAAGGGGCAGGCGCTGTACGCCTACGTCACGTTGCATCAGGGCATCGAACCCAGTGAAGCACTCGCCAAGCAATTGATGGACCACGTCCGCAAGGAAATCGGGCCTATCTCCCGGCCTGACGAGATCCAGTTCACCGATGCGTTGCCCAAGACCCGCAGTGGCAAGATCATGCGCCGCATCCTGCGCAAGATTGCCGAGGGCGACGTCAGCACGTTGGGCGATACCTCGACACTGGCCGACCCTACCGTGGTGGAGCGGTTAATTCAAGGGCGCAAGTAACGGCAACAAGCTTTTCGTGGTCAGCTTTCGGCATTCGGCCAGAAAGCTGACCACACATCTGTTCTCATTTCTAATTTCTCGATTCCTATGCAGGAGGGCGCTGTGGCCAAGTCACAACCGAAAGTTCTTGACCGGCGGTTGGTAGTCGTCGGCGCTTTGTTGATTCAATTATGCCTGGGTGCAATCTACGCCTGGAGTGTGTTTACCCCGGAATTGCAGAAGGCTCCCTATAATTTCACCAGCACGCAGACGCAGATTATCTTCTCGGTATCGTTGGCGACCTTCGCCATCATGACGGTGTTGGCCGGACGGTGGCAGGCGCGGTCCGGGCCGCGCCTGGTGGCGTTGACCGGCGGCGCGGTGTTGGGCGCGGGTTACATCCTCGCCGGCCTGTTCGGCCAGAGCTTTTGGGCGCAGGTGATCTTCATCGGGCTGATAGGCGGCGCGGGCATTGGGTTGGCCTACGTCTGCCCCATCGCCGTCGGCGTGAAGTGGTATCCTGACAAAAAGGGGTTGATCACCGGGTTGGGTGTGGCCGGCTTTGGCTTCGGCGCGCTGATCTGGGTCTACCTGGCCGGCAACTGGGGGCATTTGTTGGATTCGCTGGGCGTGCAGGGCGTTTTCTTGCTCTATGGCGTCATTTTTGCCCTGGCGGTGATCGGCGGTTCAACCTGGATGGTGGACCCACCGGCGGGATATGCGCCGCCAGGCTGGAAAGCGCCGCAGTCCGCCGGTCAAAACCAGGGTGCGGGTAAAGCTGCCGTCAAAGTAGATTATATGCCCAATGAAATGTTGCGGATGCCCTCTTTCTATGCCATCTGGAGTATGTTCGTCTTCTCCAGCATGGCCGGGTTGATGACGATCGGCAACATCAAGCTGTTTGGCATTGACGCGCTGCAAGAACGCGCCGGCTTGACGGCGGAAGCCGCCAGCGCAATTGCCGGCACGGCGATGGCGGTGTTCTACTCCCTTGCCAACGGCATCGGGCGTATCGTCTGGGGGACGGCGGCCGATAAAATCGGCTATAAACTGTCTCTGATCATCATGTGCGCCGCACAGGGCATCGTGATGCTCTTGTTTTTCTTGCTGGGGGGGACGCCGGTGTTGCTGTACCTTGCTGCCACGCTGATCGGCTTCAACTTTGGGGGCAACTTTGCGCTCTTTCCCCTGGCGACGTCGGACATGTTCGGAGCCAAGAACCTGGGTCTCAATTACGGGTGGGTTTTCACGGCCTATGGCGTCGGCGGCGTCTTGGGACCGATCCTGGCCGGAACTTTGCGTGATGCCAGCTTGAAGAGTGGTGCAGGTTTGCAAGGATGGCTGACCGTCTTTATCATTTGTGGCCTGGCTTGTTTAGCGGCGGCGGTGATCGGTGGGTTCGTCAAACCGCCCCAAGCCGTCAAAGCTTCATAAGAGTCGTCGCTTTCAGTGAGCAGCTCTCAGGTTTCGAGCTGACCGCTGATGGCTGATTGCTAATCGCTTAAGTAAGGAGATAAAGTATGCCGGTCATGGCAAATTGGAACAAGCTTTATGCTGAACGATTGGTGAGCGCCCGCGATGCTCTGCTTAAAATCCGTAGCGGCAGTCGCATTTTCCTGGGGCCTGCCGGCGGGGTGCCGCAACACTTATTGGAAGAACTGGTCAAACTGGGGGGGGAAGGTCAGCGCTTAAACGATGTGGAAATCATCCACATGCTGACGTTGGGAACAGCGCCCCATGTGCAGAAAGCCTACGATCACAACTTTCGCCATAACTCGTTTTTTGTGGGCCCTGGAGTGCGCACGGCAGTGGCCGCGGGGATGGCCGACTATACCCCTATCTTCCTTTCTGAAATTCCAGAGCTGTTCTACAGTGGACGGATGCCGTTGGATGCCGCGCTCATTCAGGTCACGCCACCCGACAAATTCGGGTTTTGCTCGCTAGGCGTGTCGGTGGAAGCGGTCAAAGCGGCGGCAGAGACGGCCAGCATCGTCATTGCGCAGGTGAATTCTTACATGCCGCGTACCCTCGGCGACAGTTTCATCCACGTCGAGGATATTAACTATTTTGTGGAGTGCCATGAACCACTGATAGAAATTCAGCCGGCGCCGCCTGACGATGTGGCGCGGCAAATCGCCCGCCACGTCACGCGCCTGGTGGAGAACGGCTCGACCATCCAGGTAGGCATTGGGCGGGTGCCCAATGCGATCTTGTATGGCCTGATGGATAAGAAAGATTTGGGCGTGCACACGGAGATGTTCTCCGATGGCCTGATCGACCTGATCGAGGCCGGTGTGGTAACCAACCGACGCAAGACCTTCCATCCGGGCAAGATCCTGGCCGCTTTTTGCGTGGGCACGCGCCGGCTTTACGATTACGTGGACAACAACCCGGTCTTCGAGTTCCATCCCATTGATTATAATTCTCTGCCGTCCAACATCGCCAAGAATGACAAGATGATCGCCATCAACACGGCCTTGCAGGTCGATATCACCGGGCAGGTATGCGCCGATTCGCTGGGACACCAGATTTACAGCGGCATCGGTGGGCAGGCCGACTTTATGCGTGGCGCATCGATGTCCTACCAGGGCAAACCCATCATCGCCATCCCTTCGACGGCGGAGACGCCGCAGGGCACAGTGTCGCGTATTGTGCCCAGCCTGAGCGAGGGCGCCGGCGTGGTGACGACGCGTGGCAATGTCCACTACGTTGTTACAGAGTATGGCGTGGCCTATCTGCACGGCAAGAGTCTGCGTGAGCGCGCCGTGGCCTTGATCCAGATCGCGCATCCCAAGTTCCGCGAACAGTTGTTGGCCGAAGCCAAACAGATGCATTACCTCTATGAAGATCAGATCATCCCGGAGACGGTCTATCCCGTGGAGATGGAACACACCGAGAGGTTCGGCGACATGGAGCTATTCTTCCGCCCGGTCAAACCCAGCGATGAACGGCTGTTCCAGGAATACCTCTACAAATTGTCCGAGCGCTCGGTGTACCTGCGCTTCTTCCAGGTGCGCCGTGACTTCCCGCACGAGTTGGCGCAGGAAATGGTGGCGGCAGATTACGACCGCCACATGGGTATCGTGGGGACGTTGGGGACGTCCGATACGGCGCCGATTATCGCCGCCGGACACTGGATGATGGATTACAACGAAAATATGGCCGAAATTGCTTTTTCCGTGATAGACGAGCATCAGCGCAAAGGGATCGGCACGCACCTGCTCCATTTTATGACGCGCATTGCCCGCGAGCGGGGTATCCACGGGTTCCGCGCCAATGTAATTGCCGGCAATGTGGCGATGATGCGGGTCTTCCAGAAAAGCGGCTATGTCTTGCATACAGAGTATGAAGGGGGCGAAATCTCGTTGTCGTTTCGCTTTGACGAAAAGGCTGAAGCCCGCAACGTCCGCCGATAATAACCGCGGTTATCGCCGGACGATGGGGCCAGAGGCTACCGGACTATTTTAAGGAGGATTTCGTGAAAGCACTGTATATTACCTCAGTACAACGTTTCAGCGGCAAAACAGCGTTCTGTCTGGCTTGGGGACAACGCTTACAGCGCGCCGGTTACAAAGTCGGCTACTTCAAGCCGGTTTCGACATATCCGTGGGAGCCTTTGCCGGGACGGGTCTACGACGAAGACGCCACGTTCATTCGCAAAATCTTGAACGTGGAAGACCCCCTGGCGGCAATGGTCGGTGTCGTACTGGCGCCCTCGCTGGTGGAAGAACTGCGCTGCGGCTGCGTGGATCGTGATTTGATGCCGCAGATCCTTTCCGCCTATCAACGGATTGCCGCCGGCAAGGATATTATGCTTGTCGAGGGGGGAGCTTCGCTGCGTGAGGGGTTGAGCCTGGAAGTCGATCCGGTCACGGTGGCAAAACAACTCGATTTGCCGGTCCTGGCGATGGTCCGCTACCGCAACCCCGTGAGCATGGGCGATGCGTGCGTGGATGCTCAGCGCCAGTTTGGGGAACGCATGATCGGGTTAGCCATCAACGCGGTTCCCGAAGCGGAATTGCCCGGGTTGCATGAATGTTTCGCGTGTATGGGCAGGCGCGGCATTCCCACCCTGGGGGTGCTGCCGCTGCGCGAACAACTTCAGGCTATCAGCGTCGGTGAAATCGCCGAGGTGCTGGAGGCCGAATTCCTGGCCTGCCCGGACAAAAAGCATATCCTGGTTGAAAACATCATGGTCGGGGCAATGAGCGCGGAACAGGCGCTGCCGCGGATGCGTCGTATCCCCGGCACGAAGGCCGTGATTACCGGCGGCGACCGGACCGACATCCAGTTGGTGGCTATGGAGACGGCGACGCAATGCCTCATCCTCACCGGCTACTTGCGTCCGGTGCCTGAGGTGCTGCGTCGCGCGGAGGAAATCGGCGTGCCGGTGTTGTTGGTGCGCAAAAACACAATGGAGGCCGTAGACGCCATCGACGCTATCTTCGGCAAGACGCGCCTGGGGCAGAAAGCCAAGCTGGAGCAATTTGAGGCTTTGTTAGAAGAACACTTCGACTTCAAGCGGCTGTACGCAAGTTTAGGTCTGGACAGCACGGCGGAGAAGTCGCCACTGGCCCGTTGAAAGTTGAATGTGGTAAGTTGCGAGTTGAACGTTAAAAGTTGCAAGTTATAATCTTTTTATGACTTGCAACTTTTTGTTTGGACAGGAGGCATCGGCGTGGAGTCTGATTCTCTCAATGCTTTGTTGCGCCCCCAATCGATTGCCGTGATCGGCGCGTCGAACACGCCGGGTAAAATCGGCTACCTGGCGTTAAAAAACCTCATCGACTGCCGGTATCCGGGGAAGGTTTACCCAATCAACAACCGCGAGAAAGGGGACATTTTGGGGCTGCCGGTTTATCCTTCGGTGCTGGATGTGCCGGGAGATATCGATATGGCGATGTTGATCGTGCCGGCGGCACGGACGCCGGCGGTCGCTGAAGAGTGCGGGCAGAAGGGCGTCAAGGGTTTGATTGTAATCACGTCCGGTTACAGCGAGATCGGACGTAAAGACCTGGAACTCGAACTGGTGGCCGTGGCTAAACGTTACGGCATGCGCCTCTTAGGGCCGAATATCGTGGGCATCATGTGCAACTCCGACCAATGCAACGCTTCCTTCGGTCCGTTCATGCCACTGCCGGGCAAAGCGGCGATGATCTCCCAGAGCGGTGCGCTGCTGATTGCGATGACGGTCGCCAGTTACGTCCGTAACGTCGGTTTCGACAAAATGATCTCCGTCGGCAACATGGCCGACGTGAACTTCGGCGATCTGGTGCAATGGCTGGATCGAGACGACAAGACGGCGTGCATCACGATCTACGTGGAGGGTTTCCAAAACGGGCGGCGTTTCCTGGAAATTGCGCGGCAGGCGCACAAACCTATCGTCGCGCTCAAGGCCGGCGTCTCGGCGCACGGGGCAGCGGCGGCCCTTTCGCATACCGGCGCGATGGCCGGCAAGGGCAAGGTGTACGACGCCGCGTTGCAACAGGCCGGCGTCGTGCGCGCTGCGGACCTGAATAATCTGTTCGACCGCACCCTGGCGCTCTCGTTGCAACCGCCGATGAGGGGGCATAATCTGATGATCATCTCCAACGGCGGCGGTGTGGGGGTGCTGGCGACGGATGCGGCGGAACACTACGGCATTCCGCTGCGTTTTGCGCCGGATGATCTCCAGAGTGCGCTGCGCGCCTATGTGCCCGAAATCGGCGCCGTGAAGAATCCCGCCGATTTGACCGGCATGGGCGGCTGGCCGGAGTACCTGGCAACGGTGCGAACGGCGTTGCAGCATCCGTGGGTGAATGGCCTGGTGGTACTGTTCTGCGAGACGGAGCGTAATGACCCGATGGAGATTGCCGCGGCGATCAAACGTGCCGTGGACGAATCGGGCGTGACCGATAAACCTGTCGCCGTCTCGTTCATCGGCGGCACGGAGGCGGCGCGGGCAATGCAGTGGCTGGTCGAGCACGGCATCCCGACTTACGGCGCGCCGGATATTGCCGTGAACGCCATTGCGGCGCTGCACGAGTACGCGCGCAATGTCACGCTGGCTACGGAAACCTTCACGCCGTACCGCGACGTGGACGAAGCCGCTGCGCGCGCCATCATCGCCCAGGCGCGGGCAACGGGCCGGCTGCATCTCACCGAGATCGAGTCCAAGAAGGTGTTCGCGGCGTATGGTCTGCCCGTCGCCATCACCGACCTGGCGACGACCGAGGCTGAAGCCGTGGCGTTGGCCGAAGTTATGGGTTATCCCGTCGTGTTGAAAATCATGTCGCCCGATATCCTGCACAAGTCGGATGCCGGCGGGGTGAAAGTCAATCTGCGCGGCGCGGACGAAGTCCGCACGGCCTATCACGCTATCCTGACGAATGCCAGAGCCTACAAGGCGGATGCACGCCTTGACGGGGTGGCCGTCCAGCAGATGGCCCCTGCCGGCACGGAAGTGATCCTGGGTTCCATCAATGACACCACCTTTGGTCCCACGCTGATGTTTGGCCTGGGGGGGATTTTCATCGAGATCCTCAAGGATGTGACCTTTCGCGTCGCGCCGATTTCGGCGCCACACGCGGAGAAGATGCTGTCGGACATCCAGGGTGCGCCGCTGCTGGCCGGCACGCGCGGTGAGTCACCCCGCGACCGCGCCGCCCTCGCCGAGGCGCTGAGTCGCTATTCGCAGATGATTACGGAGCTAGGCGATGAGATCGCTGAATCGGACGCCAATCCGGTGTTGGTGTATGCACAGGGCCAGGGGTTGAAGGTAGTGGACGCGCGGATTATTTTGAAGTGAGTGCCGGCATGGCGTGATTTGCGTTAAGGTTGCTGGGGATGGGCTTATAGAAACACGAATATCTTGTCATACAGAAGCACCTGGCATACCAAAGTCTACGCCAAACCTGGCATAGGGAATAAATGGCTTCGTCAGGTTTACTAGCCTGAATAGATACCAATAGACAATCAGATCACTGGATTAACGACTATCCGACTAAAGACTATCAGACTATTTTGGAGGATTTCTATGAGTGACAAAAAAAACGTCCCTGCGGACATCGAGATTGCTCAGGCCGCCGCGATACGCCCCATCCGTGAGATCGCCGCGGCGCTCAATTTGACGGAAGACGACCTGGAACTGTATGGCAAGTACAAAGCCAAAGTTCACCTGGATGTGCGCGAGAAATTCGCGGCGCGCCCCCATGCGAAGTATATCGACGTGACCGCGATCACCCCGACGCCGTTGGGCGAGGGGAAAACCACCACCACCGTCGGCCTGACGCAGGCGCTCGGCGCACTCGGCTACAAGGCCATCGCTGCCATTCGCCAGCCTTCGATGGGGCCGACGTTCGGCATCAAAGGCGGGGCTGCCGGCGGCGGTTATAGCCAGATTATCCCCATGGAAGACTTCAACCTGCACCTCACCGGCGACATCCACGCGGTCAGTGTGGCGCACAACCTTTGCGCTGCGGCGATAGACGCACGCCTCTATCACGAAAGCCGCTGGAACGAGAGCTACTTCGAGAAAATCGGACTGACGAAACTCAACATCGACCCCTATTCCATCACCTGGAACCGCGTCGTGGATATGAACGACCGCGCCATACGTAACATGATCATCGGCCTGGGGGGCGTGGAAGACGGCCCGCTACGCCAGGCAGGCTTCGACATCACCGTGGCCAGCGAACTGATGGCGATTCTCGCCCTCACCACCGGTCTGGATGACATGCGCCAGCGCATTGGTCGCATCGTCATCGGCACCGATACGAAGAAACACCCCATCACCACCGAGGATTTGGGCGTCGCCGGCGCGATGACCGTGTTGATGAAGGATGCGATTATGCCCAACCTGTTGCAAACGCTCGAAGGGCAACCCGCCTTCGTTCACGCCGGGCCGTTCGCCAACATCGCGCCCGGCAACTCGTCGGTCATTGCCGATCAGATTGGTGTGCAGGTGGGTGACTTCCTGGTCACCGAGTCGGGCTTTGGCGCCGACATTGGCATGGAGAAGTTCTTCGACATCAAGTGCCGCACGTCGGGCCTGATCCCCAACGCGGTGGTGATGGTGGCGACAGTGCGCGCGCTGAAGATGCACGGCGGCGGGCCAAAGGTCGTCGCCGGGCGCCCGCTGGATAAGGCGTACACCGCCGAAAACCTGGAATTGGTGCGGCGCGGCGTTGCCAACCTGGAAGCGCACATCAGGATTGCGCGCAAGTTTGGGATTCCCGTTGTCGTCGCCATCAACGCCTTCCACACCGATACCGAGGCCGAGTGGGCCATCGTGCGCGAGGCGGCGCTGCGCGCGGGCGCGTTCGATGCCGCCGTCACTTCGCACTGGGCCGATGGCGGGCAGGGGGCGCTCAAGCTGGCCGAAGCGGTGGTCAAGGCGACGGCTGAGCCGTCGAATTTCCGCTTCCTCTACGACGTGGCGCTGCCTATCAAGGAGAAGATCGAGATTCTGGCGCACGAGGTCTACGGGGCCGACGGTGTGGATTACAGCCCGGAGGCCGAGGACAAGATTAAGCTCTACACCGACCTGGGCTATGACAAGACGCCGATCTGCATGGCGAAAACGCACCTGTCGTTGAGCCATGATCCGGCGCTCAAGGGCGTGCCGAAGGGCTATATCTTCCCCATCCGCGACATCCGCGCCAGCATGGGCGCCGGCTTCCTTTATCCACTGGCAGGGGAGATGCGCACCATGCCCGGCCTGCCGAGCAAGCCCGTGTTTATGAATATCGATCTCGTGGACGGCAAAATCGTCGGCTTATCGTAAAAGGGTAGTCATGATTCAGCCGCCCTTGTCCGGTGGCGAACGGGACTTGGGGGAGGGCACATAATAGGTTACCCCTTCGGCAGGGGATGACCCTCTCATCCCCCCAACCTCCTTCTCCCCCACAAGCGGGGAAGAAGGGGGCAAAAGGGGGGTGTGGCGACACCCCCACCCAAAATCCCCCTTCCCTGAGGAAGGGGGGCAGGGGGGATGGGCTGATAGAAACACGAATATCTTGTCATCCACAAGCACCTGGCATACCAAAGTCTACGCCAAACCTGGCATAGGGAATAAGTGGCTTCGTCAGGTTTACTGGCCTGAATAGATACAAAGGATAAAGAGAAGGAGCGTAACATGACAGCACGACTGATTGACGGTAACGCGATAGCAAAAGCGATCCAGGATGAGTTGACTCAGGAGGTCGCGGCGCTGAAGGAGCAGGGTGTAGTTCCCGGCCTGGCGACGGTGCTCGTAGGCGATGATGCGGCCTCGCAGACTTACGTGCGGATGAAGCAAAAGCGTTGTGGCGAAGTGGGCATCTACTCGGAAGGGCACGAACTGCCCGCCGCTGCGACACAGGAAGAGGTTGAGGCGCTTGTGCAGAAGCTCAACGCCGATCCGGCGATCCACGGCATCCTCGTGCAATTGCCCCTGCCCGATCACCTGGACGAAGAAGCTATCCTCAGCGCCATCAGTCTGGCGAAGGATGTGGATGGCTTTCATCCCATCAATATCGGACGGCTGGCGATGAAGGGCCGCGAGGCATTGTTCGCCCCCTGCACCCCCGCCGGCATCATCGAATTGCTCGACCGGCTGGAACTGCCTATCGCGGGCAAAGAGGCGGTCGTGCTGGGCCGCAGCAACATCGTCGGCCTGCCGGTCTCCATGCTACTGCTCAAGCGCAACGCCACCGTCACCATCTGCCACTCGCGCAGCCAGGACTTGCCGGCCATCACCCGCCGCGCCGACATCCTCGTGGCGGCGGTGGGGCGCGCGGAGATGGTGAAAGCGGATTGGGTGAAGCCCGGTGCGGTCGTCATCGACGTGGGCATCAACCGTGTGGACGATCCGCGCGCCAGGCGCGGCTACCGGCTCGTCGGCGATGTAGATTTCGCGTCCGTCAAAGAGGTTGCCGGCTGGCTCACTCCCGTCCCCGGCGGCGTCGGCCCGATGACGATTGCGATGTTGTTGAAGAACACAGTTACCGGGGCAAAACGCATACTCAAGTAAACTATGACGTTCAGTTACGGTAACTATTCAGCCATCCTTGCCAGGTGGCGAACGGGACTTTGGGAATGGTGCATAATGGGTTGCCACTGCGGCCATAGGTGGTGATCCTCTCATCCCCCAGCCCCTCTCTTCCCCGCAAACGGAGGAGAAGGAGGCGAAAAAGAGGGGGGATGGGCTTATAGAAATACGAATATCTTGTCATCCAAAAGCACCTGGCATACTAAAATCCGCGTCAAACCTGGTATAGAGAATAAATTGCTTCGCCAGGTTGACTAGCCTGAATAGACACCAATTACGATGAAATCAAGCCGTTGGCATTGGCGGGTTGTATAATGGGCGAGGGGAGTCGTGCTACACAGCCGGAAGTTGCCCAAATCGGGGCGCTTCCGGCGGCGTGTGCTATAATAGCGTGAATTTCCGCTAGATTTGACAGGTTTGGAAAACCTGTCAAGTCTGTGTTATACCCAGCCGAGGAGGGACATTATGGCCGAAGAACACGCAAAACCTGTGGTGGCGATCATCGGCGCGGGTCCGGCGGGCCTGTTTGGGGCAGAAGGCCTGGTGAAACGTGGGGTGCGCGTGGTACTGCTCAACCGCGACATCAAACCCGGCGGCCTCGCCGAGTACGGTATCTACTACGACAAGTACAGCATCAAAGAAGGACTGCGCCGACAATTCCGCAAGATTCTGGCCTCGCCGGATATCACCTATTACGGCAACGTCAATGTGGGCGAAGAGGGCGATGTGACATTAGCGGAACTGCGCCAAATGGGATTCGCAGCGATTATGGTGACGGTAGGCGCGCAAGGGACTAAGTGGCTCGGTCTGCCCGGCGAGGATCTCAAAGGCGTCTATCACTCCAAGCCGTTGATGTACCATTACAATCGCCTGCCGCCATTCAGCGAACAGGAATTCGCCATCGGCAAGCGCGTGGCGGTGGTCGGCGTAGGCAACGTGATGGCCGACATCGCGCACTGGCTCACCCGCGACATCCAGGTGGATGAGATCATCGGCGTGGCGCGGCGCGGGCCGGCAGAGGTCAAATTCACCCGGCAGGAGATGGAATACATCGCCCGCAACTTCGACCTGGAGGCGCTGGACGCGGAAATCGCGCGCGTGGCCGACCGGTTGCGCGCGGTGGGGCAGGACCCGGATGAAGCGAAAAACTATATCCTATCAGCACTGTCGCGCCAGGCGTTAGATCCGGTCTCCGCGACGCGCATCCGCTTTCGCTTCCTTTCATCTCCCAGACGCATCCTGGGCAATGCGGAGGGTGGCGTGGCCGGATTGGAGGTGGACGACACGGAACTGGTTTTGCAGGCAGATGGCGAGACCCGCGCGCGTCGCCTGGACACACAGGCTGTGTTGGATGTGGATACGGTGATTTTCTGTATCGGCGACAAAGTGAGTGAGCGCTTCGGCCTGCCGGTGCAATCGAATGAGTTTGTCAAAAACGCGACGCCGCGTTATCCGGTGGACGGCGAGAGCTACGAGGTCTTTGACCCGGCAACCGGCGCGCCGATTGAGGGTGTGTTCGTTGCGGGATGGGCGCGCAAGGCCAGCAAGGGCCAGGTCGGACTGGCGCGCAAGGACGCTTACAACTGCGTGGAGGCTATCATGCAGTACATCGGCGCATTGCCCGGCTACGGCGCCAGTGCAGCGGAGAAGCTAGAGGCACGGCTGGCACAGCTCAACAAGCCGCTGGTACGCAAAGACGATTGGCGACGGTTGGAAGCCGTCGAACAACAAAAGGCCGCCGAGTTGGGCGTGGCGACGTTCAAATTCAAGAGCAACGCGGAAATGTTGGCGGCGATGGGGTTAGGGTGAAGTTCTCGACTGCTGTGGGTAGCTAGAACAAACTCAACTCGCCACCCGGCAAGGGTGGCAAATGGGACTTTGGGGAGGGCACATAATAGGTTACCCCTTCGGCAGGTGATGACCCTCTCATCCCCCAACTCCCTTCTCCCCCGCCAGCGGGGAAGAAGGGGGCGAAAAAGCGGGGGTACACCCCCACCCAAAATCCCCCTTCCTGGGGGGGGCAGGGGGGATGGGCTTATAGAAACACGCATATCTTGTCATACAGAAGCACCTGGCCTACCAAAGTCTACGCCAAACCTGGCATAGGGAATAAGTGGTTTCGTCAGGTTGACTGGCCTGAATAGATACCTATCTCTCACTCCCTCACCACAAACTCCCCTCCATCGCTCTGCCCGAACACCTCCGGGAAGTACATCTCATACGCCGTCGCCGGGATCACATGGTACGTCCCCGGCACGCTGGCGCGCATGATGTAGCTGTATTCGTAGGTCCCGCGCGGCAGGTAGGTGGCGAAAAGGGCCACTTTCTCGTCGCGGATCTCGGAGTGCGAGAACCACCACCAGCCCCACCCATACCAACGATACCAGGTGTCCTCTTCCTCCACCGTGAGATTGCGCACGCCCGGGCGCTCGCCGACGACGCTCGTGGTGTTGAGGGTGACGTCCACCGCCTCACAGCCCGCGGGCAGGGGGTCTTCCACGACGACGTAGTACAGATCGGTGGGTGCGATGACGGTGAGCTTCACGCGGATCACGTCGCCAACCTGGGCGCTATCCACGTAAACCTCCGGGTCCTCTACAGGACTGTACTGCCGCGCGATGATGATCCCGCGATCCAGCGCTTTCACCTGCTCGACGGGCAAAAAATAGCGCAGGTGCGCCGTGTAGTAGAGTTGCCCCTCGCCCGTTTGCCCGCCCGATGCCGGAAGACGTTCGATAAACAGGCGGTTGCCTTCTTCCACCAACAGTTCCGCGATGGCGACCGTGAGTTTCTTGCTCTCGTCGATGTTGGTTGCATCCACGTCGCCTTCCAGCAGTACCTCCCCGTTCAGCGTGACGGTGTAGCTGAAGTCACCGCGCAACTCACCCGTGGCGCGCATGTAGGCCACCAGCGCCATCAGCGACCACGAGGTAGATTGCGTTGTGCCCCAGTAGCCTTCCTTGCGGGCGTTCATCAGCCAGCGGACGATGTTGGGCAGCAGGTCGCTTTCCGGGTTGTGGCGTGCCATCGCCCACAGTACCATCGCCGTGGTGCGGATGTCGGTGTTCATGTTCCAGTAGTCGGGCTGCGCCTCTTCCCAGTGTGTGCCGGCGGCGCTGTAAATGGCGGCCCCGTTGAGGTCGGAGAGCAGCGTGTTGATGCGGGTGTCCTCCTCCGGTTCCAATAGCCCCAAAGCGACGGCTAACGTTGCCCGCCCGTAATGATCCAGCCGCTGGCGGACCTCGAAGAGTTTGATCGCCCGTGCCAGCTCGCCGGCCGGCTCCGCGCCATCCACAAGATTGATGTACTCACCCAGGACGTAGAGTTGGTATGCCAGGCGGTTGGCCTCCCAATGGGACATGGTTTGATCCGCCGAAACGATGTTAGCGCGCAGGAAGCCGGCGGCTTTGTGGATCACCGCCTTGTCCACGGTGAAACCGGCCCGCTGCGCTTCCAGCATCCCCTGCAGGGCATAAGTCGTCAGATAGGGGTTGCTGGCGTCGGTTTGCCACCAGCCCCAGCCACCGTCGTAGTGCTGCTGTGCATAGAGTCGCTGCAAGGCGATGCTGACCTGCTCGGTGAGTTTCTCCTGCAATCCAGGCCGCGTGATGCTCATCTCCTGTAACGCTTGATAGGTGAGGACGTTGGGCAGGAAGCGGCTCACCGTCTGTTCGACGCACTCGTAGGGGTAGTGCTCCAGGTAATTCAGCGCGTCCACCGTCGCCCCCGTGAGCGAGCCATCCAGTTGTACGGTCAGCTCGCCTTGCGTTGGATCGAAGGTGGGCGGCAGTTGGATGATCTCCTGGCGTACTTCCGGCCCGGCGAGTCGCCCGGCAGTGCCCACGACTTCCGGCGTCGCATAGCGGTAGACCGGCAAGGTGTCCTCGCGCCCGTCGTAGAAATCACCCGCGCGCGCTTCCATCCGCACGATGACTTGATCCCCGGGCAATGCCGTGACCGGCCACGCGACCTTGACCTTGTCGCCTGCGGGGATGTCCACCCTTTGTTGCGTCGTCCCCGTGACCTCTAACCCTTCCACGGTCAGCGTCACCACGGCGGAGACTGCTGTGCCGGTGTTGTTGTGGACAATGGTGGCGATCTCCGCCTGGTCACCCACGACGAAGAAGCGCGGCAGCAGCGGGCGCACGAGCAGATCGAGGGTGCTGAGGACATCCACGTCGGTGCGCCCCACGAGCGTGTCGGCGGTGATGCCTCGCGCCTGCATGCGCCACGTCGTCAGGTTGTCGGGCAGCTTCACCTGCACCTGCGCGCGTCCATCCTTGTCGGTACGCACCACGGGGTCCCAAAACGCGGTATCGGCGAAGTTGGTGCGGATGATCCCGCCTTCTCCTCCGCCCCCGCCGCCGCCTTTCGCTTCAGGCGCAAGCTCGCGGTTGTAGGCTTCCATCGCTATCACCAGCGCCGACGACGTGCGCACGCCCAATCCACGCTGGCTCCAGAAACGTTCCATCAGCGTCGGTCCGGTTTCGTCGGCGAGCGCCAGCACGGCCAGGTCCGCCATCCGCAGCGACAGTTCGGCCTCCACGGGATGGCCGGCATGATCCGTCACCAGCACATCATAAGTGGCGGTGTCGCGGGGATGGTAATACACGCCGCTCTCGATGGGTCGGTCAGGCGTGAGGGTGATGGTCAGCTCTTTCTCTTCTGTAGACACCGGCAGCATCACCATGCCCATCTTGAACGACGCCAGCGCGTCAGTTGCCCGGTCGGCGCCTTGCACGATGACGACGGAGACGAAGATGTTGGGGATGTGGTCGGCGGTGATGGGCACGCGCAACACTTCGCTGTTGCTGGTCAGTTCGATGACGGCGGTTTCGAGGATGTGCCCGCGCTCGATGGTGACCAAAGCGTTCACCGTGCCGCTGTAGGGTGAGGGGATGAGGATTTCGGCCACGTCGCCCACGGCGTAGGAGTCTTTATCGGTGATGAGATCGATGCGATTGGTGCTTTCCTGCCGCCAGTAGGCTTCGCCGCCGCCCCATACCCAGAGGTAAGTGCTGCTGCGGATGACGTTGCCGTGTGCGTCCTGGCCCGTCGCAAGAATCTTATAGCTGCCCGATGACGGTGGCGTGAAGACTGCCGCCGCCTTGCCGTCTGCCGACGTGGTCACAGTGGTCGTGTAGATGGGAATGTCTTCTACGGCCCACGTCCAGTAGAAATTGCCGTTTTCGGTCTGCTGGCGGACGTTGTACCAGCGGTGTTCCATGAACACGACGTCCAGCGCCCCGGCGGATACCGGCGCACCGTCCCAATCTACGGTGAGGATATCGATGTCTTTAGGTTTTTCCGCCTGGGCGATGCGTCCCTGGGGTGCCAATCCGATGTAGAAAGCACCCTTGTGCACGATCGTCGCGGTGCGGTTGCTCACGTACTGGTTGTTGATGTCCGTCACGTTCGCCTCGATGGTGAACCGGCGGCTGGTCAGTTCCTCGGCGATGTCAGCGGAGATGTCGATCACAGCGCGCCCTTGCTCATCCGTTGTCGTCTCGCCGCGGGCAATAAGCCGTCCGTAGCCGCCGTAGCCACCCCGTTCGCGCTCCCAGTCGTAATCGGTCCAATCGTAGTAGGGGCATTTTTCGCCGCGCGGGCAGCGGTAGCTGAACCCATAATCGGCGCTGAGCACGCTCCAATTCACCGTGGCGTTGGCGACTGCCCCGCCGAAGTAATAACTGGCCTCGACGACGGCGTGGATCGTGTTGCCATTGAGATAGGCGTCCCGGTCGGTCGTCACCGCCACCTGGAACTCCGGTTTGCGATATTCGGCCACGGTGAAGCTCGCGCTGGCAGAGAAATCATGGTCCGGTTCTCCCATCTGGATGTAGTACGTCCCCAGCGGCGCTTCGGCATCCAGCGGCAGTTCGTCAAAGAGCGTGCCCATATCGCTCAGGGTCAGGCGCTGGTTGTAAAGTTCTTTCCCATCCGGATCGCTTACCTGCACGGTGAGGGTATGGAGATCCGCCGGGATGGTGTAATGGGCATCGTCGTCGACGCGGACGATGCCCTTGAAGTAGACGGTCTGACCCGGCCGGTAGAGAGGGCGATCGGTGTACAGATACCCCGCATAATGGCTCGAACCGTAGTCGCTGTTCACATTGAAATTCCAGGGATTGATGCCGCCGTCCCACCCATTGGAGCCTACAGCAAAGTCAATATCGCCGGGCTGCCCGGCAAAGGCGAAGTAACTTTCCCATAGATCGGTCTCGGTCCGGCCCGTGCTCAGGAATAGGCCGTCACCGTCGGTCTGCCCCGCGCCGTGCCAGCCGAGTTTTGCGTTGTGGAAGCGGATGGGCACATGGGGAACCGGCTCGCCCGTTGCCAGGTCGGTGGCCCAGACGAGCGCTTTCGTGCGGGTCTGCTTGAGCGTCAGATTGACGCGCGAGCGGATAAAGATGTAGTGGACAGGGCCGCTCTTCGGGTTGTACTGCTGCACTTCCGGCGCGGTCATTTGGAGATAATAGATGCCAGGCGGCAATGGCTCGGCGTCGGCCTCCACCATATCCAGGCGGAGCAAGCGGCGCGTGTTGGGCAGCGCTGTCACCGGAACGGACCAGCGACGTAGCAGCGTGGAGGCAGCCGGCCGAAAGTTGTCGCGATACTGGTAATCGTTGGAATCGAAGAAGCGGACAAAGGTCTCCGGCGTCATGCGGTACAGTTCCACATCTAGCCGTGAGACGTTGCGGCAACTGGCGTAGACGAAGGTGTCGGTGTAGGCGTTGAACGTTCCCAACTCACCGCTGGTGTTGAACAGGATATACGGATTCAAATTGCCGGTGGTGAAGCGCAGACGCAGGGTCCGTCCCAGCGGCGCACCGTATTGGTCGGGCGCTGCGCCGTCCAGGGTGAGGCTGTAGACCGTCATCGGTTTCATGGCCAGGGCGATATGCAGTTCGGTGTCGGCCTCTGACCAGTAAGTGTAGACCGAGGTGGGTGGGGGGATGATGTGCAGATAATTCATGAATCCGGCCTTTTGCATCGGGCTGGCGAAAGTGATGCGGATATCGCTGGAGGGGCTGACGTCCACTTCGCCATCGGCCGGGGAGGTAGAAATCACGCCGGGGTCTCTGACGGTGTAGAAGCGCCACGCCTGACTCTGTTGGAGGGTCACGTCACTGTTGCGGGCGCGTGCGGTGGTGGAAAGATGCGCATAGGGACGAGTATTGCGCGGCAGCGGCGAATCCGGGATGAAGGTCATCGTTTCTGCGGCGAGCGCGGTTGCGCCGCCATCCCAGCGGAAGGTCCCGGCGACCGGCTGGTTGTTGATGCTCAGGGTGAACGCCGCTTCGGTCGTCGCATGATCCATCGGCTGGTTGAAGGTGACGCTGATGACCGCGTTGGGGCCAATGTGTTCCTCTTCCGTGCGTGGCGACCACGTGGTGACCGCCGGACGCAGCGTGGTAAACGTCCACGTGTAATCTTCGGCCAGGAGCGCACCCGTGGTGTCTCTCAGACCTGCCGCCACGCGCGCCGTGTAAAGCGTCGCCGGAAGGAAGCCGCCTTCAGGATGGAAGCGGTAGATCGAGGTGTTGAGCCACTCGCCCGTCCCCTGCACCGGCGGGGTGAAGGTGAGCGGGTCGGGCAATTCGCTCTGACTGCCGATGGCGGTCAGTGGCACGACCGGGCGGTTGAAGACGACGGTGACGCTGCTGTCCGGCGCAATGTCCGTACTGTCCGGTATGGGCTGTACTTCACTGACCACCAGATGCCCCACCGTCTGGAAGTCGAACGCGACGGGATCGGCCAGGGTTGTCCCCTCGACGTTACGGGCGTTCTGATCCACGGTGACGCGGTAGCTGGCGCCGCGCGCCAGCGGTTCTGTTGGGGTAAAGACAAGCGTGCGACTATTGACCCAATCCAGCGCGCCCTTGACAGGAGGCGCAATGGCGAACGCTTGCGCCACGCTGTCGGTGTCCATCGGCTGGTCGAAGATGAGTTCGATGGGGGCATCGAGTGCCTGTGTCTCGCCGGTTTCCGGCGCGCGGAAGAGCAGTCGCGGGGGCGGGTAAGAGATTGCCGGCGTCGGCGCAGGCGTGAGGGGAACCGGTTCTTCAGTCCCCGTCAGCCACTGGCATGATGTCGACAACAGGGCTAACAGCAGTACAATCAGCATCCAACGTTGAGGAAAGTGTCGCATCTTCATTAGCGCCTCCAAAAAGAAACTGCAAGTGTCTTTGAGCATTGCGCGGAGAGTGTCCTATATTCCATAGGTTTCACCCTCTCCATTGTTACTATTGTATCACGAAACTGCGACCAACACACTTTTCGGGGTGCATTTCAGAATGGGGGCGACTTTTCTTTGATTGCACCGCAGAGCACGCAGCGTTCGCAGAGTTATCAGAAATTTCTCCGCGTCCTCAGCGAACTCTGCGGTTAAATCAGACGTTTATCTGGCTTTTGCACCCGAATTGAAATGCACCCCTTTTCGCTACATACGATAGCCCTGTATGTGTTGGGATTGACAGAATATCTCCTTCCAATGTATCTATTCAGGCTCGTAAACCCGGCGAAGCGACTTATTCCCCAGAGTAGGTTTGGCGCTGATTTTGGTATGCCGGGCGCTTTTGGATGGTGAGCCAGGCGTGTTTCTATAAGCCCATCCCCCCTGCCCCCCTTTCCCCCAGGAAGGGGGATTTTGGGTAGGGGTGTGGCGGGCGGCTTCGCCGCCCGCCACACCCCTGCTTTTTCGCCCCCTTCTCCTCCGCTTGCGGGGGAGAAGGGGGCTGGGGGATGAGAGGGTCATCGCCTGCCGCAGGGGTAACCTGTTATGTGCCCTCCCCAAAGTCCCGTTCGCCACCCGGCAAGGGTGGCTGAATAGTTACAATTCCTCTGCAAGTCAGTTTCGTAGGGCGAATTGCCGATTCGTCTGACGCCGCGAGTTGCCCACGAGCACTCCATTGTTCCGCCGCCGGCTCAGTCCCGGACTTCAACGGTGATGTCTGAGCTGGATACTTGATCGCCGTCGGCGGTGACGCCCACCGCCATAAAAGTATGCGCGCCCGGTTCCAGTCGCCACAGATGCGTGTAGGGCGGCGCAGTAAATTGCGCCAGTGGCGATCCATCCAGCAGTAAAGTGACCTGCGCCAGGGCACCACTTGCTTCGGCGGCAATGACGATTTTTTGCGTGTCGCGGGGCTGCGCCGGATCGATACGATAAACCGTGCCGACATCGGGGCTGGTGAGGCGGAGGGAAGAGACGAGCACTGCCGGCTGCTGGCTGGGGGCCGGAGGTTGGGGAAGGTGATGCTCGCGCGCCCAGCCTTGGGCTTCGGGAGGCAGGACGGTGTAGACTGTACCGTCGATCCGCCGGTGCATGGTGCAGGTGGTGGTCGGTTCGGTCCCGGCGATGAAGGTCTCGGTGACGCGATGCGGGCAATCCGCCCCCGGCAGTTGCCCGGAAAGCGCGCAAATCTCGACGTCAACCAGACCCTCAGGACGGCTAAAATCCTGAATAGGACGGCCTTTGAGGGCAGCCTCCATCACGTCATGCCAGATGGGGGCCGCGCCGGTGATGCCGTTCACGTCCTTCATCGTCTCGTTATCCGCATTGCCCACCCACACCCCCACGACCAAATCCGGTGTGTACCCCACCGTCCAGTTATCGCGGAACTGGGTAGTCGTGCCGGTCTTGACGGCTGCCGGGCGGGTCAGATTCAGCACGCTCCCCTCGCCGAAGGTGGGGATACGCGCCTGATCGTCGCTCAGAATGTCGGTGATGAGGTAAGCGACGCGAGCATCGAGCACCCGTTCGCCCCTGCCGGACGTTGTTTCCCACAACACCGTGCCGCTGGCTTCTTCTACACGCTGGATCACCACGGGCTGAACGGCGTAGCCGCCGTTGGCGAACACGGCGTAGGCGGCGGTCAGTTCCAGCAGACGTACTTCACCGCCGCCTAGCGCCAGCGCGAGGCCAAACTTGTCGGGATCATCAAAGGTGGTGATGCCCAGCCGTCGCGCCATGGCGGTGAACGTCTCGACGCCGATGGTATCGAGAACCTCGACGGCGATGAGATTGTACGACGAGGCCAACGCCTCACGCAGTCGCACCGGGCCGCGGAAAGTCAGGTCGTAGTTGAGGGGGATGTAGGGTTCGCCCTCGCGGGTCACGAAGGCCGTGCGCACGTCTAGCATCATCGTTGCCGGCGTGATGTCGCCGCGCTCGAAGGCAGCAGCGTAGGCGAGCGGCTTGATGGACGATCCGGGCTGGCGCAGCGCCGTTGCACCATTGACCGCACCGTCGATGCGCACTGAGAAGTAGTCCGGGCTGCCGACCAGCGCCACGACTTCGCCTGTCCACGGGTCGAGGGCGACGAGGGCGGCGTTGCGAACGTTGCGCCCTCCCGGCGGGCACCCGGCTTCGTACTGGCACACGGCCAGCAGCGCCAGATGATGCCGGATCACGTCGCGGGCCGTGTCGGTCAGCGCCACATCCAGCGTGGTGTAGACGTTCAGCCCGCCGGCTTCCAGCCGCGCCAGGCCCAGTTCGCGCTCCAACTGATGGCGCACGAGCATCACAAAATGCGGCGCGCGGATGGGAAACGACGCCGCGGCGAAATCGAGTTGCTCTTTCTTTGCCAACTGCGCTGTGTCTGCGTCGATGTAGCCATGCTTCACCATCAGATTCAGCACGACGGTTTGCCGTTCTTGCGCCGCTTCCAGATTTTCCAGGGGATTGTAAAGCGCGGGCGCTTGCGGCAGACCCGCCAGGAGCGCGCTCTCGGCCAGGTCCAGGTCACGCGCGTGCTTGCCGAAATAGGCTTGCGCCGCCGCCTCGACGCCGTAGGCCATATTGCCGTAGTACGTCTCATTGAGATAAAGATTGAGGATTTCGTCTTTGGTGTAGCGCCGGGTGAGGCGGATGGCAAGCAGTAGCTCCCGTAATTTGCGACGCAAGGTCCGTTCGGCGCGCTCGTCGGCGCTGAACATGACCGTGCGCACCACCTGCTGCGTGATCGTGCTCCCGCCCGCCACAACCTCGCCGCCGCGGACGTTGATCCAGACCGAGCGCAGGATGCCTTTGGCATCCATGCCGGGATTGTCATAGAACGTGGCATCCTCGGTGGCGATGGTGGCCCAGATAAGGCTCGGCGGGATGTCTGCGAGTGTGACCGGGGTGTGGCTGCCGGTGTAGGGCGGCGGCATTTCAAAGAGGAGTTGTCCGTGACGGTCGTAAATTTTGCTGCTCGGCGCGGTAGTATAAGCGCGCAGGTCGTCCGGCTCAGGCAGATCGGCCAGGAGCCACCGGGTCAGTATCCCACTGCCGAGCAATGTCAGGCCACATATCCCAAGCAAGACTTGCGCAATGCGTTTTTTGGACATGCCGTTTCTTTACCTCAAGATCCGCAAATCGCATGGGGCGGGCGAATTGCCAGTTCGCCCGCGCTGTTTTCTGGCGCTTCGGCCGGTCGCTAACTGCACCTGCTGCGGATCAGGCGATCACCTGATCGGCAACACGTTCGCCATCCCCCACAGATGCGCCGCGCAACAACACCGCGTCGCGGATGCTCACACGGTCGCCGATGCGGCAGTCGCGTTCGATGTAGACGTTCGGCCCGATGACGCAGCCTGTCCCGATGATCGTGCCTTGTTCAATGTAGAGCGGTGTGATCAACCGGGTGTCCGGGCCAACGGTGTGCGGTTCCAGTTGCGGGCGACCGTCACCATGCATCAGGTATTCCCGGTTCAGCGTCAGGAGATCGGCGGCATTGGTCAACGTCAGCCGGCGTTCGACGGTCACGCCGCCCACACGGCCGTCGCGGTTGATGAGCATTTGGATGGCGTCCTGAAGTTCGTACTCGCCCCGTGGTGAACGTGAGACTTCCGACAGATATTCCAGGATGCGCCGCGAGAAGATATAGAGCGGCAAGCTGGAAATGTTGGAGGGCGCTTCTTCCGGCGCAGGCTTTTCGACGATGCGTGTAATCCACGGCCCATCCAGCGCCACAATGCCGGTACTGCTGAGGCGTTCGCGCTTCACCGGCATCAGGGTCAAGACGGCGTTGGGCTGAGGAGAGGTGCGCCAGAAAGCCATCAACCGGCCCACGTCATCCGCCATCACGAGATTGTCGCAGGCAGAGAGGACGAAGTCTGCGGTGATGAGCGGCGCAGCGCATTGGAGCGCTTTGGCCATTCCCAGACGTTCCATTTGGTAGATGAAGCGCACGTCGGCGTCGAGCGTCGACTCGCGGAGAAAATAGTGCGTGATGTCGCGGTCTTCCGGGCTGACGACGAGAATAAAATCGTCCACGCCGTTCACGAACAACAGTTCCATCACTCGCTCGACGATGGGCTTGCCCAGGATGGGCAGCATGGCCTTGGAGCGATCCAGCGTAATCGGATGGAGCCGCGAGCCTTTACCGGCGGCGAGAATGACGCCCTGCATATTCTAGTTACTCACACGATGAATGTAAACGATGTTCCCTTTGGGGATGAACAACTCCAGCTTTGAAAATAAACCGCTCATCGCGCCAATCATGGACTCGTCAGGGTATCTATTCAGGCTAGTAAACCCGGCGAAGCGACTTATTCCCCAGAGTAGGTTTGGCGCTGATTTTGGTATGCCGGGCGCCTTTGGATGGCGAGCCAGGCGTGTTTCTATCAGCCCGTTCCCCCTGCCCCCCTTCCCTCCAGGAAGGGGGATTTTGGGTGGGGGTTTGGCGGGCGGCGAAGCCGCCCGCCAAACCCCCCTTTTGCCCCCTTCTTCCCCGCTGGCGGGGGAGAAGGGGGTTGGGGGATGAGAGGGTCATCGCCGATGGCCGAAGTGTCAACCCCGTATGCACTATCCCCAAAGTCCCGTCCGTCATCCGGCAAGGGTGACTGAATAGTTACTCTCATTGTACCATGTTATTGACGTTTGACACGTGCCTTGACTTTGCTTGAGGCTGTGGTAACGTTCCGCCGATACATTCTGACTTGAGGCGTCTATGGCAATTAAAGAGAGAACGCAACAGATGCGCGTTGTGGCTGAAATTCTGCTGATTCATCTGCCGGACATGCTGGCGCAAGACCAGGCGCTGGCGCACGATCTCCTGGCGGTGGTGGGGACGGCGCTACACGCCATTTACGAGGACGCCGAACAGTCGGCTAAAGCATGGGACAAGAAAGCCTATCACATACGCGCTGACGAGATGCGCCAGGAGTGGGATTGGGCGCTGGCAGCTTCCAATTACGCGCTCGGTCTGGCGTTGCGCCCCGAGCCGTTGACCAACGCCGTGCTGAACAAAATGCGGGTGATGATCCGTCCCGGTCTGGAACGTCCGGCGCGGCATCAACTCACCGATCCCGAACGTTTTCGCGGCGCGGCGCAGGCAGTCAGAGTGCAGCAATCCCATAAGCGGGCGCCTGTCAGAGGATAGCGCGCGCCATTAGCCCCCTACAACACCTCTACCGGATCAATATCCACTAGCCAGCCGGCAGGAATGTCAATTGAACGCAGGAAGTCCGCCGGAGCGACACTGCGCAGGAGGATCTGCCAGCGGTAGCGTCCGCGGACACGGGCGAAGAAGGCCGGCGCCGGCCCGATGAGGTCGGTGACGGGCAGTCCGGCGGCCTGGAGCGCATCGCGCAGCGTCGCGGCGAAACTCTCGGCGGCCTGCTGGGCTTTTCCACGCTCCGCATGGGCGTAGACCAGCCGTGCCAGGCGAATGGCAGGCGGGTAGTCGGCCTGCTCGCGGAAGGCTAACTCGCGCCGGGCGAAGCCGACGTAATCGTGGACCGCTGCGCGCTGCACGGCGTAGTGCGCAGGATAGTAAGTTTGCAATATCACCCGCCCGCCGAGCAATCCCCGCCCTGAACGTCCGGCGACCTGCGCCAGCAGTTGGAAAGCGCGCTCGGCGGCGCGAAAATCCGGCAGATTGAGCGCCGTATCGGCGGAGACGATCCCCACCACGGTCACTTTGGGGATGTCCAACCCCCGCGCCACCATCTGCGTGCCCACCAGAATGTCGGCCTCCCCGCGGGCGAAGCGTCCCATGATTGCGGTGTGGGCGGCGTGCGAACGGGCGACATCCTGATCCCAGCGCACCAGACGCGCCTGGGGCCAGCGTTCCGCCACGCGCGCGGCGAGTCCCTCCGTCCCCAGGCCGAAGGCGCGCACCCGCGCCGAGCCACACTCCGGGCACCGGCGCGGCATCCGTTCTTGGTATCCGCAGTGATGGCAGAGGAGTTGGCTGACGCCTTCATGATAGGTCAGCGGCGTGTCGCAGCGTGGACATTCCGCCGTCCAGCCGCAATCGCGGCAGAAGATGTACGTCGCCGTGCCGCGCCGATTCAGAAAGAGGATGATTTGTTCGTGCTGCGCCAGTGCTTGATCCACTGCTTCTTGCAACGCGACGCTGAACACCGAGCGGTTGCCGGCCTTGAGTTCTGCCCGCATATCCACGATTTGGACCGCCGGCAGGGCCATGGCGGCAGCTTGCGGCGTCTCGGACGGTTGATAGCGACTGCCGGGGAGATGAAAATACTGCTCCCAGGCCGCGATGCGCTGCCGGTGTCCCATCACCCGCTGCGGCATCTCCAGAAGGCGATAGCGGCCCTGCAACGCGCGGGCGTAGGCTTCCAGCGACGGCGTGGCGCTGCCCAGAATCAGCAGGGCGCCCGTGGTGTGCGCCAGTTCTTCCGCTACGTCGCGCGTGTGGTAATAAGGGGGACGCCCTTGTTTGTAGCTGGTGTCCTCCTCCTCGTCCATCACGATCAAGCCCAGGTTAGAGAATGGCGCAAACAGCGCCGAACGTGCGCCGACCACTACCGTCACTGCACCACTGCGCACGCGCCGCCAGGTGTCGAAGCGCTCGCCGTCGCTCATCTCGCTGTGCCACAAGCCCACCTGTCCCGGAAAACGCACGGCAAATCGGTGCACCGTCTGTGGCGTCAGGCTGATTTCGGGGACGAGGATCAATGCCTGTTTGCCCTGGGCCAAGACGTTGGCCGTTGCCCGCATATACAGCTCGGTTTTGCCGGAACCGGTCACGCCCAGGAGCAATACAGGAGCGGGCGCGGTTGCCGTAGCCGTGTCTTGCAGGAGGCTGGCGATGGCGTCCCACGCGGTCTGCTGCTCAGAAATGAGGGCGGGCGGTTCATCGGGTGTGAAGATCATCTCGGCCAATGGATCGCGCAGGGCTTCCTCGTAACTGAAGGCGACCAGGCCACGCTCGAATAATGTTTTCAGGTGATAATGCCTGGCGCCCGTTTCGGCGTAGACGACGCTGATGTCCACCGGCTGGCGTTCACTGTCGAGAAAATCCAGAATGCGCCGGTAGAGCGACCCAGCGCGCAGACCCTGCAATGACGTTTCCCATTGGGAACGCGGCGCCGTCAAGCGCGCGAACTGGACCACCTGGGGTGGCACGGCAGCAAGGCGCAGGAGACGTTCGACCTTGAGCAGTCCGCGGCGTTTCAAATCATGCCGCGCCCGGCGCAGATCGATACCTTTGAGGGCCTGTTTGACCTGGGCGCCGGTCAGCGGACCGCGCTGGATGAGCGTTTGGAGCAATGTCGCGGCGGGAGCCGGCAGATCGGGCGGCGCCGCCGTCACCAGCGCGGTAAGACGTAGATAGACGGTGGTGCGCAGTCCCGGCGGCAACATCGTCTGCACGCATTGATGCAGCGGCGCTAACGTTTCCCGCGACATCCACCGCGCCAGGTCCAATAGCCGCGTGTCGAGCGCCGGATCGGGATAGAGGATGCTTTGAATCGGGCGGGTTGCCGGCACGGCAGGCGTCTCGGTGAGGGCCAGCACCATGCCAGGCAATGTCATATCACGTAGAGGCACAGCCACTAACAGGCCCGGTCGAATAGCGTCAGCCATCTCGCCGGGGACACTATAGTCGAATAAAGGCGTCGTCTTGATTTTGAAGGGGATGAAAACGATAACCTGCGCATACATCTACGGATTGCCTTCCCCTTCAATGGGCGCGAGATCGGCGAGCGTCTGCTGCCAGGAAGGTGTGCCGGGGGCGTAGCCTTCGATGCGCACCAGCGTCCCTACGTCCGCCCACTTGAAGAGCGTCTCGGCGTCACCGATATCGAGGATGATGCAGCCGAACGAGGCCGGCCATCCCAGGACGCTCCGCGAGAGGCGCGTCCCGTAGTGCGTGATCGGCAGCTCGTGGATGCCGTTGAAGAAGCCTTCATCTTCTTCATAGATGCCCATAAAGTACGGCATATCCAGTTGCCAGCGCTGCGCAAAGGCCATTTCTTCCTTGAACAGGACCTGAAACTGTCCTGGAATGGTCGGCGTGCGCGAAATGCCGCTGGAGATGGTGAAGTTGTAAATCTGCGTGTCGTTCTCGAAGACGCGCATCTGCTGTTTGGGCAGATCGATCTCGATGCGCTTGCCGGGCGTCAGCGGGTAAGGGAGCAGGACGTCGATAGAGGGGATGACAAGTTCCTGCCCCACGTCGATGGCGCCGGGATCGATGTCGGGATTGGCCTTCTTGAGCTGGTACGTGGGCATGTGATGGTCAAAAGCGATGAGCGCGAGCGTGTCGCCGGGCTGTACGACGTAAAGGGTGTCCGGGTGACGGACGTGCGCCTGGGCCTGATGCTGCCCGGCGTACAGCGCCGCGAGCACGTTTTGCAGCGTCGGGCCGATGTCCAGCAGCCGTTCTGCGCCCAACTGCGGCGCGACTTCTTCCAGCCAGGCCTTGACCGGTGTCGCATTCACGTACAGCTTGATGGCTTGACCCTCGGCGCGCGGTTCGAGCCATGCGCCGATGCGCTCCGGCAGCGCGACAAACTCGGCGCGATACCCGGCCGGCAGCTCGTTGTCGAGCAGTTCGCCGGTGAGCGGATCATCCACGACGAGCGTGAACGACTGCGCCAGCCATGCCTGGGCCTGGGTGCGCGCCGGTTCCGGCGTAGCGATTTGCGGCGGCACGACGCTGAGGGTCAATTCTACGGTTGGTGTCCCCTCCGCCAATGCCTGCAGCACGCGGGCAGCGGCGTCTTCCACGTCGAGGCGTTGTCCGGATTGCCCATCCGCCGCGATAATGTTCCCGCCGTTAAGTGTCAGGCGTGCATCGACCGGCGCGCGCTCCACCTCTGCTGCCATCCGCGTCACGGCCTCGCGCACCCGCGCCGGGTCCGCGGGCGTGACCACCGGCGCGACGATCACGTTCTGCCGGCGCAGGCTTGCCAACAGCGGGATCTCACCGTCGGCGTCACGTCCCACGGCGTAGGCGGCCTGCGCCGTCGCGCGGACGTCGTAGTGCTGGCCCACATCCGTCCAGGTGACGTGCCACGTCCGCCCGGCGACCTGCACATCAACCCCCATCGTTTCCGGCGCCGGCAATCCCCGTGCAAGCGCCTCCGCCGCCTCGTCCACCGTCATATCACTCACGTCCACGGTCTGCACGTGCACGCCCGATAAGATGGTGTCGGTCGGGCGGCGCAGCGCCAGCCACACGGCCGCCAGGACGACGAGCATCAAGACGAACAAACCTGCGAGCGCACGCATGGCGGTTTTGAGTGTGGCGGGCGGGTGTTGTTGAGTTTTGGGTTCGTTGGTCATAATGTCACCATTTACACTGGGGAAATAACTGCTTCAGGACACCGTAATTTGACAGATGTTGATGAAAAAACAATGCTGAATCGTGTAGTGTATACCTGCGTGAGGCTCATTTATCGTAAGACAACTCGCTCGTTACGAAGTAGTGTGAACGTATCCATGTACGCAACGGAGACTTTCTCGCAAACGTTAGGAATTTGAATCTTACCGGCTATTTTCCCCGCTCTTCCATGATTTTGTTCATACCTGCGTGCTTCCATCGTCACAACAACCAGGTTGTGCGCTTTGGCTTGAGCGATTACCCACGGATCGGCGCCTGACAAGAATTTTTGTACGTGCTGCGGCTCATATAGACGCTCTACCAGATCGGCAATTTCGCGGTATGCATCTTGTGTTACTTCATCAGGTTGTACGAAAAGAACGCTCTTGTTTGCGTTCGCCCAATGCGCCAATTCATCATCAGAATCGGCTATCTCTTTATAAACCAGTACGGAGCTACAAATTGCCCGTCGTTCAGCCATACGCGAAAGCCCTTCCCAAAAGCCTGGCGCAATATCGAACGCATAAATAGCGCCGGTGGGCTTCGATGTAGACATTGGTATCCAGGCAATAGGGCATCCTTCCCCCTAGAACTCCTGCAAGGCATTAATCAATGTTTGAGGCTTGGTATTTAACAACTCAGAGGCTTCTTTATACAGAACTGTTCCCTCTCGCACAGCTTGAGCCACTTCACCTACAAGTAGGCGGCCATTGCGTGTGCGGAAATTCCGATAAAAGTCTCCGCCTGCTGTCTCTCTAGTCTGATTACTTAAAAACTCGCGTATTTCCTGTTGGGCTTGATGGTAAATTTGCCGAAATATTGGCTCTTCAATTTGTCCGGTCTCATACCCACGAATCAATACGACAAAGACGCTTACCCGAAATTCTTGAGCAAGGTCTTGAAATGTTTCAAGGTCCAGGACGCGACTTTGTAATCGTTCTATCAGTAATGAAGCAGGTACCAATAACTCAGCAGCGACTTGGTTGCACAAACGTTCGATTGCCAATGTTTGTTGTTCGGGTAAAACGGCTTCGGGATTAGAAATCCCACTTGTTCCTGTCCACAAATGCCCCAGTTCGTGGGCAAAGGTGAAAATACGTCCATTGACGGTATCTTTGGCGTTCAGGAAAATAAGAGGCGCATAAGGGTCGGTGAGTGCAAAACCTCGAAATTCCTGCACGGAGAGTGTACGGTGCGTATTGCTCAAAGCGTAGCCACTTTGCAATACCATAATCCCTGCATATTCAGCTTGTCGAACAAGAAAACGCAAATGCTCATCCGTGGATTTGACGTCTCGCGCAGTTGGAACAGGCAAGGCAAGTGCATGTCGAATCGCTGCACTGATAACCTGTGGAGAATCATCCATAGAGAATTTTCCGATGAAGGGCAAAGGTGGCTGACTTTCTTCGATACGCCGTCCGCGTAGCCAATCGCGCTTACGCAAAGCATCATTGAGGACGTCCTCTAACTCAGGGCTGTATTTCCCACGTTCAGATTCCGGTAGGGTGCGGAAATCGGGAATGGGAAGCGCTGTCGTGGGTGGATTAGAAAGAAACAGGTAACCGAACGGTATATGCAGAACATGCGCCAGTGCTTGCGCTTGCCGGAAGGTAGGAAACTCTTGCCCTCGCTCCCATACTTGCAAGCGTTGCGGTTTTGCACCCAGACCGATTTTTTGTGCTAATTGTTCTTCGGTCAGGTCAAGGCGTCTACGCGCCCATTGAAGAATGAGAGGATTAATCTTTGCTTGATTCATAGTGCAACGGCTCCGCTCAACGCTTTAGCTAAAGTATAGCAGGTTTTACTACCCATGCCAAATGAAAAGCAATCTTATGCGTCACATTCTCAATGCTCCTTTGTCTTATCTCCCTCCAGCAATGGCAGCGCCTCGAACCGTCGGCCAAGGACGGCGACGAGCATAACACCGGCCGCCAGCAAGGCGGCAATCCCTGAGCCGATGAAGATAACGGGTAACCCCAGGCTGTCGGCAAGCCAACCGCCGAGGGGGGTGGTGATGAGCGGCGCGAGGCCGCGCGTGGCGGCGTTCAGCAGCGATTGCAGGGTGGACGTCCACGCTTCAGGCGCGCGTTCGTCGATCAGGCTGACGTTCCCCACGAAATAGAGGGCGAAGCCCGCGCCTTTGAGCATCGCCAATGCTAATATCAGCCCCGGCTGGCGCACCAGTCCGTAGCCCAAGAGGGCTATGCCGACCAGCCCGTAGGCCAGCAGGATGCTGACCGGCTTGCCGAGTCGGCGAAAGATGGCCCCGCTGAAGTGCATCACCACCGGTTCGGCGAGCGCCGAAAGACCGAAGAGCGCACCGACCAGAAATTGTCCGCCGCCAAGCTGATCCATGTAGACGCCGGAGAACGTCCCGTACATCCCTTCGGCGATGCCGACCAGCGAGACGGCGACGAGGAGCACGATCAAACCTTGATCCCGACGCACGTCGCGCAAGATGGACGCGGCGGCAGGCGCGCTCGTTGTCGGCTGAGCTGTGGCGGCAGCAGGTGCGCTTTCTTCCAGACCCGTGGTGGCCCACAAGACCGGCAGGGTCAGCGCACTTGTCACGATGAACATCGCCTGAAAGCCCCACCGCTCCCACAGTGCGCCACCGACCAGGGCGGCGATGGCGAAACTCAACGATCCCCACAGGCGCAGTTTGCCGTAGTCAATGTGATGACGGGCGGCCATGCGCGCCACCATCCCGTCGCCGATGGACATCATCGGGCTGAACAGTACCGCGCGCACCAGGACCAGGAGCAGCAAGGGCGTGAACGTGCGTGGAAACAGGAAAAGGAGGAGCAGCGCTCCTGTCCCGCCGAGAGAGATGAGCAGCATCCGCTTTTGCCAATGCCGGCGATCGGCCAACAGTGAGAGTGCCGGGCCGACAAACAGCGCCATCAGAGGGGAGGCGGCGGAAAGGATGCCGATCTCCAGACCGTTGAGTCCCAGGTGGGCAAAGTAGACGTTGAAGAACGGCATTTGCGCGCCCATGGCGCCCCACAGGCTGAAGTAGAAAACTGAGGCGCGCCAGTATGGACTGTGTCGAAAAGTAGGTTTTATTTCTGCCATAGTTTTTCATAGACGCGCAGAAGCTGGCGTCCGGTACGACTCCACGAGAAATGTTTGTCGGCGCGTTCACGAAGTTGCGCGCCCAGCCGCGCTGCGCCGGCGGGATCGTGCAGGATGGCGTGCAGTGTTTGCGCCAAGGCTGCGGCGTCGCCCACGGGCGTGGCGTAGAGGCCGAGGATGTTGAGATATTCGCGGCTCACGGGCGTGTCGTAGGCGACCACCGGCAGCGCCATGGCCATGTAGTTGAGGATTTTGCCACTGCCTTCTGTCGCCGAAATTTTGGGGGCGGCAGCCACATCGCCGAGTGCCAGGTGGACGGGAATGGCTTCGTAGGGCATCTTGCCGGTGAAAATCACGTCCTGGTCGGTCAGCCCCAGGTCGTGAGCGTGCTGGCGATAGTATTCAACCCGCGGAAAGCCCATCACCAAAAAAGTGACGGCTTCGCCCTGCGCCCGCAGGCGGGCGGCGGCTTCCAGCAGTTGGGGGATGCCCTGGTAATCGGCCAGCAGTCCCAGGTAGACGACGACCCGGCGCTCCGGCGGGATGCCCAAGGCGGTGCGCCGCGCCTGTCGCTCCTCCGGCGTGATGCACGTAGGAAAGAGAAAATCCAGGTTGACACTGTCGGGCAAGGGATAGACGTTCTCACGGCGCTTGAAGACGTCGGCGAGCAGTTCCGCGCTGTGGACGGTGCTGGTGATGATGGCATCCGGCATCTCCACAATGCGTTCTTCCAGCCGCCGCCACCAATAGTAGGCTTGACTGTCTTTTTTCAGGAAGCCGTGATCGAGCATTTCTCCCGTCATGCTGCCCTGAAAATCGAAGACCAGGGGAACATGCAGTAGTTTGGCGAGGACGTGGCCGATCAAGGCGCCTTCGTGTAGATGCCCGTGGATGATGTCCGGTCGCCAACGCAGCGCCGTCCACAGCGCCGTCCACGAAAGCAACACGTCGAACGCCATCTTGTGCCGTGAAGAACCGACCTCGTAATCGGAGTGCCAGGGGGTGGGAGCGCAGCGTACAATATCCAGGTCGGGTAAGTCGCGCCCCAGGTAGTAGGTGACGATGCGGACTTGCATCCCCTGCGCCAGGAGCGCGCGTGCTTCTTCCAGGATGCGGATGTGACAGCCGTAGTCCAGGAAGAAGGAGGTGGGGGCAATCATGAGAATGCGCGGCGGTTGTTTAGGCATAGTGTTCGAGCGTCAGCGCGGCATATTGCCGGAGCGATCCTCGTGGGGTCGCGTTCGTTCTGGCGATTTTCCCGTCATCGTCTCGCCAAGCAGCGCCTGGAGGGTGCGCTGAAAAAGGCTTTCTTGCTTTAACGCGCCGCGTTCGATTTCCCAAGTGCGCGCGTGGCTTTCGGCCATCCAGTAGGCTCGCGCCTGGTCTGTGGCAGCAAAGGCGTTCTCCAATGTTTCTGCATCGCTCTGCGCAATCATCTCGCGTAGTTCGTGCAGACGGGCCAGGACGGCGTCGATGCCACGCAGCAATGTGTCGCGTCCCAAGAGGGCGAACATCCGGCGCGAGGCGGCATCGCCGGTAGCGGCGGCGGTCGCCGTGGCGAAGGGACGCCCGGCAGCCTTGCGCACCTCGGCCCAGCCGGGCGCGCCGACGGTTGCCTGGAACAGCGCGGTCGCCACTACGTCGGGGACGGCGTCCGCGATGAGGCGCACGGCGTCGTGCTCGGCGGGATCCATGTAGAGCGGTTCCGCGCCCAGGACGAGCGCCAGGTTGGCGATAGCGCGGGTGGCGCTCGGATGGTCGTCAGGGCGTGCGGTGATGGCGTAGACGGCGCGGCTGAAGAGGTCGGTGCGGGCATCGTGCAGGCTTTCCAGCGGTTCCCATCCGCCGGCGCCCGGTGCGAGGAAGGGGTCGGCGCCGATGAAGGGATTGCCGGGCGGCAGTGCTTCCTCCGCCCAGGCGATGACGGGAACTTTGAGCGGGGCGGTGTCGGTGATGACGACGCCGTCATCCGGCGCCAGCAGGCGTCCTACGTCTGCCAGTGTCTCCCGCATCTCGGCGAGGGGAACGGCCAGGATCACCAGCCGTGCTCCGTTCAGCGCCAGGTCCAGGTTGAAGTCGGTCCGGTCGAACGCGCCGAGCTTTTGCGCCTGCCGCGCGCGGCCCAATTCGCGGTCGTGCCCGACGATCTCCAGATGGTCGGCGTCCGGCGACTGGCGCAACGCCAGGCCGATGGAGGTCCCGATGCAGCCGGTGCCGATGATGGTGATACGTTGTCGGTTCATGCTAGTTCTCAGTCTCCAGATGGAAGTAACGGCAATATTGGCTCGCGCCACAGATGTTGCACTGGGGATCTTTTTCTAAGCAGATTCCTCGTTTAATGCCAATGTCGCCTGAACTTGTCCTAGTCATTTCCCATCGGCGGCTTGCAATGCCGCCAATGCCTTATCATCCGCGACTGGATCGTGATGCCGGCGGATGAAATCCACGGCACGCGGAGAAGCGCCGGCCTGCCCTGCCAGCGCGGCGCCCCATGCGGGGTGCTGCCGCCGGATAACAAATCCACGGCGCAGGCCGCGCGGTTCACCCCTGCTCCAACGGGCGGCCCACTGCGGCGCGAAACGCTCTCCCAGTACGGCACCGACGCGATCCCACAGGCGCGGCGGCGCTTTGATTTTCCCCACGTCGTGGAGCAGCGCAGCGATCAGCAAATCAGGATCGGTGTGTCCCTGCGCTTCTAACGTCCGGCAAACGGCGATGCCGTGATGTTGTTCGGCGCGCGCCATACGCTGGAAGAGGCGCAGCAGTTCATGATCGAGATGGCGTGCGGCATAAGCGATGTCAACCGGGCGCCAGGAAGTCCACAATGTCGTAAAGAATTGTGCGCTGCGGTACCACGCCCGCCTCCACGTCACCATTCTATGTACAGGCCCCTCCTTTGTGATGGAGGGCGAGTTGCCAACTCGCGCTACAACACTCAGCAGTGAAAGTCTTTTTGTCATGCTAAAGGGAGAGAGCCTTCACTTGCCCGCTCCGGGAACGATTATAGCATAGGAGGAAAGAATATGTAACTATTCAGCCACCCTTGTCAGGTGGCGAATGGGACTTTGGGGAGGGTGCATAATAGGTTACCCCTCCGGCAGGTGCTGACCCTCTCATCCCCCAACCCCCTTCTCCCCCGCCAGCGGGGAAGAAGGGGGCAAAAGGGGGGTGTGGCGGGCGGCGAAGCCGCCCGCCACACCCCTACCCAAAATCCCCCTTCCTGGGGGGAAGGGGGACAGGGGGGATGGGCTTATAGAAACCCGCATATCTTGTCATACAGCAGCACCTGGCCTGCCAAAGTCTACGCCAAACCTGGCATAGGGAATAAGTGGCTTCGTCAGGTTTACAAGCCTGAATAGGTACAGAATATGTAACTATTCAGCTACCCTTGTCAGGTGGCGAATGGGACTTTGGGGAGGGTGCATAATAGGGAATCAGTTGCTTCGCCCAGTTGACCGGCCTGAATAGATACAAGAATATGAAGTTGGCGCACCCCACAGTCCGGCAGCAGGTAAGTACAGACAAGATACGGAAGGACGCAGGTTCTTCCGCGTTTTTGCTTGTCGCAGGATGCGCAAAAGGATGTTATAATCCAATTTGATCTGCTCAGTCTGCTGACCGGAAAAAGGAACAGGGAAATCGCGCTTTTCTCATCAAGAGGACTATGACCAAAGCCACACCACTGACCCGCGAAGACGTAGAACACATCGCTGCCCTGGCCCACCTCGCTTTGGGTGAGGCGGAACTGACGTTGTATCAGGAACAGCTCGCGGCGATTTTGGACTATGCCGCGCGGTTGCAAACCCTCGATACGGAGGCCATTCCACCCACGGCGAACGTGTTGCCGTTGCGCACTGTCCTGCGCGACGATGAATCGGCCTCCACGCTGCCGCCGGAGGATGCGCTGGCGAACGCTCCCGTGACGCGCGAGCATTGTTTCGTCGTCCCGTCGCTGCGTTGAAGGAGTTGGCGTGAGCGATTGGTGTGCCTGGACCCTTCACGAAGCGCTGGACGCGCTGCGACGCGGTGATACCACGTCCGTTGCGTTGACGCAGGCAGTGTTGGACCGCATCCTCGCCGTTGATAACGACATCCGCGCCTATCTCACGCTGACGCCCGAAGTGGCATTGGCGCAGGCCAGGGCCGCCGACGCGGCCCGCGCCGCCGGCCACGATGCACCGCTGCTCGGCGTTCCCATCGCGCTCAAGGATAACATCGCCACGCAGGGCATCGAGACGACGGCCGGTTCCAAAATCCTTGAGGGCTACGTTTCGCCTTTCGACGCTACCATTGTTCGTAAGCTCAAAACGGCCGGCGCCGTCATCCTGGGCAAGACAAATCTGGATGAATTTGCCATGGGATCGAGCACGGAGAACTCGGCGTTTTTTACCACGTGCAATCCGTGGGATGTGACGCGCGTGCCCGGCGGTTCCAGCGGCGGCAGTGCGGCGGCAGTGGCGGCAGGTGAAGCGCTTGCGGCGGTGGGGACCGACACCGGCGGATCGGTGCGGCAGCCGGCGGCGCTGTGCGGCGTGGTCGGCGTGCGGCCTACTTATGGGCGTTGTTCGCGGTACGGGTTGGTCGCGTTCGCCTCGTCATTGGATCAGGCCGGGCCGCTCACCCGCGATGTGACCGATGCGGCCCTGCTGCTGCAGATAATGGCGGGCCATGATCCGCTGGACGGAACGACATGGCCTGAGCCGGTGCCCGATTACGGCGCGGCGTTATCGCGGGATGGGCGAGGGTGGCGCATCGGCGTGCCCGGCGAGTATTTTGCTGCGGGGGTGCAACCGGATGTCGAGCGCGCCGTCCGCGAGGCGCTGCGGGTATTCGTCGAATTGGGAGCGGAACTGGTAGACATCCACCTGCCGCACACCGATGACGCGCTTTCGACGTACTACCTTGTGGCTCCGGCGGAGGCCAGCGCCAATCTGGCGCGGTATGACGGCGTTCGCTACGGCTACCGCGCCGCCGGTGATTTCGAGACTGTCGGCGACCTGTATGCGCGGACACGCGGCGCAGGCTTCGGGGCGGAAGTGCAACGGCGCATCATGCTCGGCACTTATGCTCTCAGCGCGGGTTATTACGACGCTTACTACCTCAAGGCGCAGAAAGTGCGCACGCTCATCAAGGCCGACTTTGACGCGGCCTTCGCGCATGTCGATCTCATTGCCGGGCCGACGTCACCGGTCACGGCTTTCCGCCTGGGTGAGCGCACCGCCGATCCGTTGCAGATGTATCTGGCGGATATTTTCACGCTATCGCAGGCGTTGGCGGGCATTCCGGCCATCAGTGTCCCGTGCGGGTTCGACGCGGACGGCCTGCCGGTGGGCTTGCAACTTACCGCGCCCGCACTGCAAGAAGCACGGATGTTCCACGCGGCGTTCGCGTATGAGCAGGCGACGGCGTGGCATAAACGGCGGCCGAAGGCGGGCTAATTTTGTCAGACTGTACTCAGAACCTGTCAGAATGGCCGCCGAGAATTGTGGCGTGCGTGGGTGCTGTAGTTCTCCAAGGGAAACAAGCTTTGTTTGTGCGACAGGCAAAAGGACAGTCGCTTGAAGGACAATGGAGCATCCCCTGGGGCATCATAGACTCAGAGGAGTCGCCAGAGGTCGCTGCTGTGCGCGAGACTCGTGAGGAGAGTGGTGTTTTCGCTGAGATTGAGGGATTGCTTGGCGTTCAGAACCTGCACCCGCCAGGATGGATCGGCATTGTGTTCCTGTGCAGGCACGTCAGCGGCATTCCCACCTCAGACGGCGGTATCGAGACAGATCAGGCGGCTTACTTCTCTCTGGAACAGATGGAGGCTTTTGATGAGCCGTTTGAACCCTGGTGTGGGTGGTTGGTGCGTCGTGTGTTGCAGGGAGAATGCCATATCATACCACCTGAATTGAATAATCCCTATCAGCCGCACCTCGCCTTTTTGTAGGGGGCCGTTACGGACTTTTGACTTTGGACTTGAGACTTTCGACTATTTTCGAGGGGGGACACAATCTATGAAACTCGTCATTCCTATGGCCGGTCTGGGAACGCGGATGCGCCCGCACACGTGGACGCGCCCCAAGCCGCTGCTGCCGGTGGCCGGTAAGCCGATGCTGGGCCACATTCTGGAGCGCTTCCGCGATTTACCGATCACCGAGTACGTCTTCATCGTTGGCTGGCTCGGCGAGCAGGTGGAGGCGTATATCCGTGAGAATTATGCGCTTCCGGCGCACTTCGTCGAGCAGAAGGAGCAGTTGGGACAGGCGCACGCTTTCTGGCTGGCGCGCGAGCATCTCACCGGCCCGGTCTTCACGATGTGGGTGGATACGCTCTTCGACGATGTCGACTTCTCCGGTTTGGAGGCCGAGAGTCTGGATGGCGTCATTTACACTTACCAGGTGGAAGACCCGCGGCGCTTCGGCGTCGTCGAGACTACGGCGGATGGCCTGGCGAGACGACTGGTCGAGAAGCCAGAATCGCTGGACAACAAGAACGTCCTCATCGGCCTGTACTACTTCCGCGAGGGGGAATGGCTGGCGCGCGCTTGCGAGGAATTGATGGCGCGAAACATCCAGACGAAGGGCGAGTATTACCTGGCGGATGCCATCAATCTGATGCTCGAACAGGGGGCGCGGATCCAGGTGCGCCCGGCCGGCGTGTGGCAGGACACCGGCAAGCCGGAGACGACGTTCATCACTCATCGCTATTTGCTGGAAAACGGCTGCGAGAACAGTTTCGCCACGCCGCGCCCCGGTGTGGCGATCATCCCGCCGGTCTACATCCACCCGCGCGCCGTCATCGAACGCTCGGTGATCGGCCCGTATGTCTCGGTCGGCCAAAACGTGCAGATACGTGACAGCATCCTGCGCGATACCATCGTGGATGAAGGCGTGGAGATCGACGCGGTGATGTTGGAAGAATCGATCATCGGGCGCTGGGTTCACCTGGCGGGGCGCTTCCGCAAGCTGAACATCGGTGATTCGTCGGTGGAGTTGTAGGCGGTTAGCGTTCAGCCATCAGGTTGTGTGCCATGCGCCATTGGCTGATTGGCTCATTCGCTATTGATGCAGTAACTTCAATGGCTCTTGGAACGACTAGAGCCGCTACTACACCGGGAGAAAGCATTCATGGAATATGAAGCCGTCATTGGCCTTGAAGTCCACGCGCAGGTGCATACCCGTTCAAAAATGTACTGCGCCTGTCCGGTGGTGGCGGATACGGGAGATGTGCCGCCTAACACGCAGGTTTGCCCGGTGTGCCTGGCGCTACCGGGAGCGCTGCCGGTCGTCAACCGGCGTGTGGTCGAGTTGGGCATCATGACGGGACTGGCGCTGGGATGCACGATCAACCCGGTGAATGTCTTCGCGCGCAAATCGTACTTCTACCCGGACTTGCCCAAGGGGTATCAGATTTCGCAGTATGAGCTGCCGTTGGCGGTCAACGGCGTGTTGGAGATCGAGACCGAAGCGGGAATACAACGCATCGGCATCACCCGCGCGCATCTCGAAGAGGACACCGCAAAGTTGTATCATCAGGATGACGGATCGGCGCTGGTGGACTTCAACCGGGCTGGCGTGCCGTTGATCGAGATCGTCAGCGCGCCGGATTTGCACACGGTCGAGGCGGTGCAGGCTTACGCGACGACGCTGCGCGATATGTTGGTCTATCTTGGCGTGAACGCGGGCGATATGGAGAAGGGTGAGATGCGCTTCGAGGCCAACGTCAGCCTGCATCCCGCCGGCGCAACGATGTTGGGGACGCGCACCGAGATCAAGAATCTGAACTCTTTCCGTGCACTGGCGGCCAGTGTTGCTTACGAGATCGCGCGGCAGAAGGCGGTGCTGGCGGGCGGCGGTACGGTCGTCCAGCAGACGCTCGGCTGGGACGAGACGGCGGGGAAGACCTATTCCCAACGCAGCAAGGAGGAGGCGCACGATTATCGCTATTTCCCCGAGCCGGACATTCCGCCGCTGGAGATCGCGCCGGAGTGGGTCGAGGCGTTGGGGGCGCGCGTGCCCGAACTTCCGCCGGCGAAAAAGCGCCGGCTGATGGCCGAGTACGGTATCCGCCCCTACGACGCGGCACTGTTGGTGAGCGACCGGCGCGTCGCCGATTATTTCGAGGCCGCGGCGCATCTGGGACGCGCGCACAACGTCGCGCCACAGGATGTCGCCAACTGGGTGAGTGGAGAGCTGTTCCGCATTTTGAACGCGACTGGCATCCCGATTGAGGCGTGCAAGACCACGCCGGCGCACCTGGCGGCACTGCTGGCGCTGGTGCAGCAGGGAGAGGTCAGCGTGACGGCGGCAAAGACGGCACTCGGTGCGATGTGCGAGACGGGCGACGCGCCGGAGGATGTCATCCGCCACCTCGGACTGACGCAAATCTCGAACGCCGATGCGCTCGCAGCACTCGTCAACGCCGCGCTGGATGCGCATCCGGCACAGGTACAGCAGTATCTTGACGGCAAAACGAATATCCTGGGATGGTTGGTGGGGCAGGTGATGCGGGCTTCAGAAGGCAAGGCTAACCCCCAGGATACGCGGAGCTTGTTGCAGCAGGCTTTGGAGCGCAGACGTTCCATTTGAATCAAACTGGACGCTGGCAGACCGACGACACGGTCGCGGTAAAGAGCCAGACTTCGGTGAGCAAATAGTACATCAGATTAAGGAGAGTGTCATGGCTAAACATGAAGAAATGAATCCTTTTAAATTGGCACAAGCGCAGTTCGATCAAGTCGCTGAACAGATGGGGCTGGAACCGGCGGTGCGCGAAATGTTGCGCTGGCCGCTGCGCGAGTTCCGGTTTCAGATCCCGGTGCGCATGGACGATGGAACCATTAAGGTGTTCTTCGGTTTTCGTGTGCAGCACAACGATGCGCGCGGCCCGGCGAAAGGCGGCATCCGCTTCGCGGCCAATGAGACGTTAGATACGGTGCGCGCGCTTGCTACGTGGATGACGTGGAAGTGTGCGGTAGCCGATATTCCGTTGGGCGGCGGCAAGGGAGGGGTGGTCGTCGACCCATCCAAGCTGTCGACTGGCGAGAAGGAGCGCCTGTGCCGCGAGTGGATTGACGCTATCTGGAAGAACCTCGGCCCGCGCAATGACGTTCCCGCGCCCGATGTGGGCACCACGGCTCAAATGATGGGCTGGATGATGGATGAGTACTCCAAGCTACGCGGTGAGTACGTGCCGGGGGTGATCACGGGCAAGCCGGTAGGCGGCGGCGGGTCGTTGGGACGTACCGCGGCGACCGGCTTCGGTGTCGTGGTCACCATCCGTGAGGCTATGAAGCATCTGGGGATGAAACCCGCCGGACGCACGGCTTCGATCCAGGGATTCGGCAATGTCGCGCAGCACGCGGCCAGGACGTTCATCGAAATGTTGGGCGGACGGGTCATCTGCGTGTCGTGCTGGGACCGCAAAGACCAAACGTCGTATACGTTCTCTAAGGCAGAAGGCATCGATCCATACTTTTTGCAGAGCATCACCGATCAATATGGAACGATCGACAAGGAAAAAGCGCACAAGGCCGGTTATGGGATCGAGGATGGTGAGGCGTGGCTGGCGAAGGATGTGGACGTATTGATCCCGGCGGCAGTGGAAGGCGTCATCACCGGCGATAACGTGCAGCGCGTCAGCAAACAGGTGAAGATTCTTGCCGAAGGTGCGAATGGCCCCACTCTGCTGAATGCCGACGAGGTCCTTAAAGAACGGAGGATTTTTGTGATCCCCGATTTCCTGTGCAATGCCGGCGGAGTGACGTGTTCTTACTTCGAGCAGGTACAGAACGATATGAATTATTACTGGCCGGAAGAGGAAGTCCTGACGAAGCTGGATCAGAAAATGGCGAGCGCCTTCAAAGCGGTGCTGGCGATGTCGCTGGAGAAGCAGTTGTACATGCGCGACGCGGCGTATTGGGTGGCCATCGCCAGCGTCGAACGGGCGATGCGCCTGCGCGGGTGGCTGTAGGACATCAGACTGGCCGGGTTGAAAAACAAAACCGGGATTTTTGTAGAATCCCGGTTTTGTGGCGTGAGACGTGTACCTAATAGCGCAGAAGGGCGCCGATGTGAGCATCGAACATCCCGTTCTCGACAACCTCAATGGTGCCGCCCATTCCGATGATCTGGCTGATGACTGCCTCCGCGGCGTCAGGGATTTCTTGAATGGCGCCCTGACAAAAGACACACGTATCCAGTTTTTGGGTGGTGAGATAGCCGCAACTCTTGCACTGATAGCCCGGCGCGTGATACCCCTGTTCGATGACCAGGACTTGCACACGTCCCTCGTGGGTTGCACTGAGCGTTTGATCCAAACCGACGACGCCGTTCATGCCTTTGGCGGCAGCGGTGACAACGGCATCGACTAACTCTCGGTGTCGCTTTTCTTCCAGACTTTTCAGCACTGTGAAAGCCTGATCGCGGATATCAGCGTCGGTAGCTTCCACATTCACGTTAAAAGTTCCCACCACGATCTCTTGCAGTTTGGGGGGCAAGAGTTCGCGGAATTGCGCGACGGTGCGTTCGGCGCCGGCCAGGAGCAAATGGCGTGGATGATGCTCCTGACAAAAATCGACGAGAGCGGCGGCAGTGTCGCGCAAATTACGTTGTACCACTTCGGCCTCTTTGCGGCCCGATGCCTGCGATCCGCCGCGCATACCGACGACGGAGGAACCGCGGCCCTTGCGGATGTGTCGCACATCCTCGCCGACGGTGCCATCCTGGGTAACGAGTTCTCCCATCTGGAACAGGAAGAAACGCCCTCCCTGTCGGTCGACCCAGGCGACGGCGTAACGTCCATAGAATCCATCCAATTCGACGAGGGGCGAAATGTAAGGTTTGTTGGCGGCGGTGATCCCGTTGCGTACAGGGACAGCGAGCGGCAGGGCGTACCATAGTTTCTCTGCCTGGCGTGAAAATATCACCAGCCCGCGGCCGGACCCGTTATACTCCAAATCAACGTAGCGCTTGACCGCATTGCTATCGGCATCATCCACGATGCCCTCAGCCTGTTTCAACATTTCTCGCAACACCAACCGATACTCTTCGGCGGTATGTTGTGTAGGATCGACATTCAAGTATAGACTCAAAATCGGGCCGCTTGCTTCGAGAGAAGCCAATTTCTTCAGTGATTTTTCGTCAAACATAGTCTCTTCCTTTCTCCCAACGGATTGGTATAGTGGTTCTTGGGCAACAAATGAAAGATACACCGGGATTTCTGGCGATTTCACCTCCTTGCCGGTAAAATATTGAGTCTTCGCGTTCATTACTTTAGGACGTTGGTAGTGGCCGCTTTTAGCTCCTGAGAGACGCTGAAGGCGTCACGACCTATCCTCCGCTGCTTGATTCGAGTCAGGCTGGCGGAGGTCCTGTACTTTAAACACGCACTGCGGGTGACATCTTTGCAGATGGCCCGCAGTGCTGTTACTCGTATGGGTTGTGGAATATGCTTTACATTTGTGCATAACCCCACGCTCTATAGGAAATTGCAACCCCATTGTAAGGACTTTTTATCTGGATGTCAAGTGTTATATGGGCAGTATTTTAGCTGATTTGTAGCGCTGGAATCTCCCGGCGATGGCTTGATGAGGTGTATCGATTCAGGTTAGCAAACCCGGCGAAGCCATTGATTCCCTATAAAGTTCCATTCGCCACCTGGCAAGGGTGGTTGAATAGTTACGATGAGGTTTGATATATTAAAATGATGTGTATAATGGAGCTAAAATAGCAGCTATCACCGGCAGGAGGACGACAACGAAATGGGGTCGAAGAAAAAATTTATGCTTGCAGGTGATGTTGGCGGTACGAAGACCAGCGTCGCCATTTACGCAAAAGAAGCCGGATTGCATGCGCCGCTGTTGGAGGCAACCTTCCCAAGTACAGCCTACTCCGGGCTGGCCGAACTGTTGAAGGGTTTCCTGGCGCAGACCGACCTCCAGGTGGCGCGGGCGTGTTTTGGCGTTGCCGGACCGGTGGTCAATGGGCAGGCGCGCATCACGAACCTGCCCTGGGTGTTGGATGAGGCACAGTTGGCGGCGGACCTGGGGCTGGATTCTTTTACCCTGTTGAACGATCTGGTGGCTGTAGCGAGCGGTGTGCCGTTCCTCGAACCGGCGGATGTATACACTCTACATCCTGGGCAAGCACAAGCCGGCGGCGCGTTGGCTGTTGTCGCCCCGGGAACGGGATTAGGCGAGGGATATCTCACGTGGAACGGGAAAAAGTATCGTGCGTATGCTTCGGAGGGCGGACACTGTGATTTTGCGCCGACCAACGCGCTGGAAATCGATTTACTGCGCTACCTGCAGGCGAAATTCGGGCGCGTAAGCTGCGAGCGAGTTTGCTCTGGGTTGGGCATCCCCAACATCTACGCTTTTCTACGTGATCGTGGGTATGCTGAAGAACCGGCGTGGTTGGCAGAACAATTGTCTGTCGCGCCTGATCCCAATCCGGTCATTGTACCGGCAGCGTTGGATCCCGAGCGTCCTTGTGAATTATGCCGCAAGACATTGGAAGTCTTTGTCACCATCCTGGGGGCGGAGGCGGGGAATATGGCGCTGCGCGTGTTGGCGACCGGCGGGGTCTATTTGGGCGGTGGCGTTCCCACGCACATCCTCGCGGCGCTCGACAGTGACAATTTTCGCACGGCGTTCCGCAACAAAGGCCGCCTCTCATCCCTTTTGGAGCAGATTCCGGTGTATGTGATTCTGCATCCCAAAATTGCGTTGTTGGGGGCAGCGGCGCGCGGGTTCGGATTATAGCGGATGATCGTGTCAAACTCTTTGGTCGAGTGGACGATATGCCTGAGCGTGTTATAATTCGAGATTGATCCTTGACGGAGTCGGTGACAAGGTGCGAGCCAGGGTATGAAATTAGTCATCCAGATCCCATGTTACAATGAAGAGAGTACATTACCGGACACACTGCACGATTTACCGCATGAGATTGCAGGGATAGATGAGATCGAAGTCCTGGTCATTGATGACGGCAGCACCGACAAGACGGCGGATGTGGCACAGGCGCTGGGCGTCGCGCATGTGGTACGGCTCGGACGGAATCGTGGGTTGGCGAATGCATTTGTACGGGGACTTGAAGCCTCGTTGGTAGCGGGGGCGGACATCATCGTCAATACCGACGCCGACAATCAATATCGCGGAGAGGACATTCAAGGCCTAGTACAGCCGATCCTGGAGGGGCGGGCCGACATTGTCGTTGGGGACCGCGGCGTTGCCAGTCTGACGGAATTCTCGCCGCTCAAACGCCGGCTGCAGCAGTGGGGCAGTTGGGTAGTGCAGACGGCGTCCGGTGTGGAGACGCCGGATGCGACGAGTGGTTTTCGGGCGTTGACGCGCGAGGCGGCGTTGCGCACACTTATCCTGAGCCAATACTCTTACACCCTCGAATCTTTGATTCAAGCGGGGGCACAGCGGATGGCGGTGGTCTATGTGCCCGTCCATGTCAATCCCCAGACGCGAAAATCGCGGCTCATGCGCAATATACCACACTATATTGTGAATTCCACGGCAACGATCCTGCGCGCTTATACGATGTACCGGCCGCTGCGGGTGTTTTTTATTTTCGGTGGAGTGTTGCTTTTGGCTGGTGCAATATGGGCAATACGATTCAGTGTTTTCTATTTTCTTGGACAAGGTGCTGAACATGCTCAGTCGCTTATTCTTACAGTCATTTTTGCTGCCTTGGGTTTTCAGTCATTTTTATTGGGAATGGTCGCCGATTTGATCGGCCTCAATCGCAATATTTTGGAAGAGATGCTTTATCGGGTGCGTCGGATGGAGTTGGGGGAGCGCTTTACCGATTCAAGGAATCAGGACGATGCATCGGATTAAGATTTGTCGATACATAAAGCTACCGATCCTTCTGGTAGTTTTGTTCTTTCTATTATCAGGTTGTGCAAACTATATAGAGCCAGTTCAACCTAGTCATGTGGCTGAGTCTGCAAAGATCCTGCAGATGACTCAGCCCCTTGGGCAGACGTTTTCGGCCGATCACGCTTATCTTAATGGAATAGACATTTGGCTTGAACCGGGGACTACGGACAGCGTGATACGGTTGCACCTGCGTACTGATCCACAAGCCACAGACGATTTGGCAATGGGAAACTTACCGGTGGCGCAGGTGACAGTGCCAAATTTCTATCATTTTTCTTTTAATCCTCGCAAGGATTCTTATAATCACAACTATTATGTGTTTCTGGAGCTTGTGACAGATCAGGGAATTCCTGTTGGCGTTGGCGGCCCTGACACTTACCTCGATGGGACATTGTATCAAAATCACCAACCTGTTGTCGGGCAGATGACTTTTCGCCTGACTTATGCCTGGTGGGGGGTGGAAATTGGATTGGCCCGGGCTGTTCTTGAAAGTATCGGGCAATTGCTGATAACGTGTCTTCTCTATGGTATTCCTGGTTGGGCCTTATTGCTTTTGCTCACTCATTATTCCGGTCCTGTGGTCGAGCATTGGACCGAGGGGGTCGGGGTCGCGGCAGGACTTGGTTTAGCTCTGTATCCTTGCTTGTTTCTATGGACCTATGTCATTGGTTTGCACCTCGGTGTCTTGTATGCATGGCTACCCGTTGTCATGGGAGTAGGGGTATTGTTGTGGCATTACCGTCCATGGAGATGGCATAGAGCGCAGATAAAGTCTGCCATTTTGAGCTGGCGGCATACTTCATCCTTCCACTCGGATGTTGTCTTTGTCGTAGTAGTGGGGATTGTTGGCTTGCAGCGCTTTCTGATGGTGCGAGGCCTGACATTGCCTCTCTGGGATGATTCGAATCAGCACACGATGATTGTGCAGCGTATTTTAGAAACAGGTGGTTTGTTTCAGTCCTGGCAACCTTATGCTCCATATCAAACTTTTTCACAGCAATTTGGATTTCATGCGTTGGCGTCTGTTTGGGCCTGGTTCACCTGTAGTGAAGCGCCTCAAGCAGTTTTGTGGGCAGGACAGGCTTTGAACATGCTGGCGGTTTTGGCTCTGTACCCGCTCGCGTACCGTATGCGAGGTGTGTGGGGTGGGATTGTTACTATTATACTTGCCGGAGTATTTCTCCAATTCCCTTCATTCTATGTGAATTGGGGACGGTACCCGCAAATGTGTGGTCAGGTTCTCTTGTCGGCTGCAATTTGGTGGATATGGCGGGTCAGAACGCAACATGGCAGGCTTTGGCCTATGATGGTGGGAGGAGGGTTAACCATTGCCGCGGCCATTCTTTCATATTACCGCATGATTTTCCATTATGCGACATTTGTTATAGCGAGTGTGTTTATATTCTGCAAAGCCAGGCGCTCTTTATTTGACTGGTGTTATGTTGTATGCCTAGTTGGAATCGCAGTTATAGGGACCGTCTTGATGACCCCATGGGTTTTTCAGATTATGGGTCAATCTCGTGTTTCTACGATATACAACTCCCCATTGTCGCAAGCAGAGGCTTTCAGTCTCACACAGCTGCTGGAAAACAGTTATATTACATGGCCTTTTAAGCAGGCTCTGTGGATTTTCACTAGCACATTGCTGGGAGTATGGGCAGGAGGCTTTGCCCTCGTACCGGCAGTGTGGGGGTGGTTGTTGATGGCATTGCCGATTTTACGCCAGTTGCCTCTTCCCGGGGTCAATATTATCCAGAGTTTTACTATCAGTACTAGCCTATATATGCCGCAAGCGTTGACCTGGGGAACGTTTTTTGGCCTATGGATTGAAAAATTAAACACTAAGAAATGGATTGGCCTCTTGGTTTCATTTATACTCGTAAGCATGATGCTTTATCAACTACCGACTTCTTGGAGATGGTTGGATCATGGCTATGCCCTTGTCACCCAACCTGATTTGCGTGCGGCACAGTGGATTAAGAATAACACAATGTCCAGTGCTGTGTTTCTGATCCGAGGCACAATTTATTCTGCCGGAACGGGAACAAAAGGTGAAGAAGCGGCATGGTGGACAGCGACGACAGGATCTCATGCGATATGTTTGGATGGTGGAGGATGGTTACCTGTTTTGACCCGAAGGGCTGTAACGATCCCACCACTTTACCTGCTGCAGAGTGAAGAACCTGAGCAAGCAGGATACAACGAATTCGTGAATGATTTCACTCGACGCCTTTTGGAAATTCCTGTGACCTCGCCAGAGGGAATTGCGTTGATTTGCCAGTTTCCTCGTCCTATCACCCATCTTTATCTTGGACAATATCAGGGTGTACGTGCTAAAATTGCTTCGGATATTGCGTCACCTCCACTTTTCGACGCTGAGCAGTTATTGCAAAGTTCTGCATTTCATCTTGTCTATCATCAGGACCGGGTGATGATTTTTGAATTTGATCGCACTTTCTGTCCGTAAGGATATGGTAGACGACAGAATGAGGGTATGAATGAAGATAAGCATCATTATTCCGGCTTATAACGAGGTTGCAGGTATTCAACAGTGTATCACTGACCTCGTGGCGGAGATGGAATCTTTGGATTATCAGTATGAAATCATTGTCGTGGATGATGGTTCTTCAGATTGTACCGCCGAGGCCATTCGGGATGAATCTGTGCAAATCTTGAGGCATTCGCAAAATCGAGGTTATGGAGCTGCATTGAAAACAGGCCTGAAGTATGCAACCGGAGAGCTTATTGCAATTACGGACGCAGATGGCACCTATGCGGCTTCGAATATTCCTCGTCTGCTGGATTTGCTTGTTCAAGGGCAATACGATATGGTAGTGGGAGCGCGTACAGGTGAGGATGTCAACATTCCTTGGGTGCGTCGCCCTCTGAAATGGCTATTGACGATGTTTGCCAGTCTATTAGTTGGTATGCGCATTCCGGATCTGAATTCTGGACAGCGAGTGTTTTGTAGAGACGCAGCTCTGGAATTCTTCCACTTGTATCCCAATGGATTTTCTTTTACGTCCACTATCACGCTTGCCATGCTCACTAATGATTACTATGTTTTCTTTCAACCCATCAATTACTTGCCGAGAATTGGGCGTTCGAAGATCAAGCCGATCCAGGATACAATCAGTTTTTTCTTGCTGGTGATTCGGATTGTTGTGTATTTCAAGCCATTGAAGGTCTTTTTGCCCTTGAGTTTGTTTCTCTTTGGTTTGGCTTTGGCGGTGTTGCTAGGAAGTTATTTCTGGATGGATCGAGTCATGGACATCACTACAGTGATTATTGCTATGGCGGCAGTTCAAATTGCGGCAACCGGCTTATTAGCCGATGTCATTACAAAGATGAGGTCTGGAAAACCATGAGAGTTTTGTTGATTAACCCCCCAAGTGCTCACGAGATCATTGGAAATATCCCTTCGATTGTCGAAGAGGAACGGGGCTATAACCCTCCGTTAGGTATACTCTATATTGCTGCCTATATGGAAATGCAAGGACGGCACAGTGTTGAGGTGATTGATGCGCAAGTCGAAGAATTAACCAGGGAGCAGGTCGGCGAACGTGTTCGCCAATCCGTTCCCGATGTGGTTGGCATTACGGCAATGACATTCACAATGTTGGACGTACTAGAAACCATTCGCGTGGTAAAAGCTGTAGTTCCCGAAGCGCGAGTCGTGATTGGTGGCCCCCACGCGCACTTATTTCCCCTTGAGACGCTCAATCTGCCGGGGGTGGATTATGTCGTAATGGGAGAAGGAGAGTATGTCTTCAGTGAGTTAGTGGATCATATAGACCAGCCGGACAAGTTACGAGAGATTCATGGTCTGGTATTTTCCGACAAAGGACAGATCATCAATACCGGTCGCACAGCGATGATTCAGGATTTGGATAGTCTTCCCTTCCCTGCGCGGCATTTGGTTCCGTATGAAAAATATAGTTCGGTTATCGCTAAACGTACACCGATTACGACAATGTTCACCAGCCGGGGATGCCCTTTCCAATGCGCTTTCTGTGACCGTCCACATTTAGGAAAACGTTTCCGCGCGCGTTCTCCCAAAAATGTAGTCGATGAAATGGAGGCCTGTACCCATTTAGGGATTTACGAGTTTCTGATTTATGATGATACGTTTACAGTAGATAAACAGCGTGTGATGGGAATTTGTGAGGAAATTCAACGTCGTCAGCTTGACATTGGCTGGGATGTGCGGGCGCGAGTGGATACCGTTACGCCGGAGATGCTCAAGGCCATGCGTGAGGCGGGTTGTGAGCGTATTCATTATGGCGTAGAGGCGGGCACCGAAAAAATCCTGACGGTATTGAACAAGCGCATCACGATTGAACAAGTTCGCCAGGCATTTCAATGGACCAAAAAAGTCGGCATGGGCGTATTAGCCTATTTCATGATTGGCGCGCCGACGGAGACACGGGAGGACATCTTGCAAACGATTCAGCTTTCCAAGGATCTTGACCCGGATTACGTTCATATCAGTATCTTGACACCTTATCCCGGCACACGTATCTACTTTGATGCCTTGGAACAGGGAGTCTTTGATAGTGACTATTGGCAGGAATTTGCCGTCAATCCAACACCGGATTTTCAACCGCGCTATTGGGAAGAGGAACTTTCGACAACTGAGTTGGTTGAATTGTCGAATTTCGCCTACAAGAGTTTCTACTTGCGCCCGCGTTATGCGCTCAAGCAGTTGTTGCAGGTGCGTTCGGTGGGCGAGTTTGGTCGCAAGGCGCGGGCTGCGCTCAAAGTTGTCGGGTTATGAGCGCCGGATTCGTTTCTGCTGATTCAATGCAACAAAATGTCAAGCAGGAACATCCGCTTTGGGTAGGAGCGTTCCTGCTTGGTTTATTTTGTTTCTGCATCTACTTGCTTTTACTCCGTTATGCGGTTCTTTACCAGGATGGACAGTGGAACTGGAATGCTTTTGTCACCGGCAATGAAACATCCCATTTTGTCCTGGTGCAAGCTTTGGTAGAAGGACATACTTTTATACTCGACGCATTTCTGCCACCTGTTCCACTTGACCTCTCAACCTATGCCGGTCACTATTATTCTAACAAACCTCCTGGTTTTGCCCTGTTGGTGGCCCCCGGCTATATGGTGTTTCGATATGTGCTGTTACCTCTTTGGGATTCCAGACCCATCCCGGACTTTTTGCCGCTGTTCCCGGCTGCGTTGGCGAGCCTCGCTGTCGTGTTGACCTATCTATTAGCGGTAGAGTTGGGTCTTCGACGCAAAAGTGCGGCAATCGGGGCGTTAGTCGCTGGATTAGCAACGATCCAGGTAGTCTATGCTGTTTCGTTTATGAACAATATTGCCAGCACAACTTTTCTGCTATTGGCATTGTGGTCAGCTTTTCGTTACCGGAAAACGCGGCGGTGGTTTTTTCTATTCCTGGCAGCTTTCAGCAGTGGTTATTCCGTCTTGATTAACTTTTCGACGAGTGTGGTTATGTTACCCATGGGGTTCTACCTATTATGGGTTTTGTCTAAGGGCTGGCGGCGCCCCTACTTCTACCGCGACGTCGCCATTTTTCTCGCATCGAGCCTTGTGCCGCTTATTTTTCTGGGGTTTTACAACTTTCGTTGTTTTGGGAACCCTTTTGTGACAGCCTATAGCCATTATCAAGCACCTGACTATGTACAATTTGATGATCCGGTAGAAGCCTACACCGGAGGCAATTTGTTTGTCGGATTGTGGGGATTTTTATTTAGCGCCAGTAAAGGAGTGTTTGTTTACACACCGATCCTGGGATTAGCATTGCCGGGTCTGTATATGAGTTTGCGCGGGAAGCACTATCGGCAGGAATGGTTGACGGTGGCAGCAACGATTGCTGCCAATATCGTGCTCTTTGCCCAGTATCGCTATTGGTACGGTGGGCACTTTATCGGCCCACGTCACATCCTTCCCATTTTGCCTTTGGTGGCTTTATTGATGGCGTGTTGTTTGGATTATTTGCCGCGATGGATGCGCACCGGCGTTGGTCTATTTGCGTTGCCTTCTATGGTTGTCCATTTGATGCTTGGTTTTTTGCAACATGATGAGCGTGCTTTATGCCTCAGTTGGCAACAAGACCAGCATAATTATTTGGGACATTTGTATACGGACATTCTTCCCTTGTTCACTACGACCTCCGTTGATGTATGGGGAAACGGTTTATTTCGCGTGGTGAAATTGGCATTATTGGTCGTCGCCCTGGTGCTAGCCTGGAGATTGGGTGTGTGGTGGAGCAGAGAAGCGTGAATATTAGGTCTAAAGACCAAGACGGAGTTTTAGGGCTTGATTATCACTATGGACGTCAGCGTCGTCACTCTTTCAAGTATCGTTTGTGGCGACGGGGAAAGGAAGTGTCACGCGCCATGCAGTCTCACCAGCCCCATGCAATAAATTTGCTAGACGTTGGGGTTGCGGACGGCTTGATGATTCCCGTATTGCAGGAGGCCTGGCCAGGTCTTAAGATCATAGGGTTGGAGCTTTCATGGGAGTTATTACGGTTAGGAGATTCTATGCGGTTTGTTCCCCTGTTGGCCGACGCCACGGAACTGCCATTTGCCGATGAAAGTTTTGATGTCGTCAGTGCCGCGGCAGTGATTGAGCACATCAACCAGCCGCTGAAAATGTTACGGGACGTCTATCGAGTTTTACGTCCGGGGGGGATTTGCATTGTGACCACCCCTAACCCTCTTTTTGAATGGATTGCTGCTCGGGTAGGGCGTTTGCCCGAGGATCAGCACCGTTATACTTTTAGCCTTCCTTTTTTGCGCCGAGTTATGGAACAGGGAGGTTTTGAGGTTATTGAGGCAGAACCTTTCATGATTTCGCCGGCAGGCTTGCCGTATGAGGACAGGATTGAGATGCTGTTTAGAAGATTAGGTCTGGGAAGGCTATTGTTGAACCAGATTATGGTCGGCCGTCATGTTTAGCAGCACGTTGGAAAATTCCAGTGGTGTGTATCAGCGAGTCCTTACTCGACTTTTGCACCTTAACAGAGAATACTCCACAAGCTGAAAAGCGGGATGCGATGACAAGTCGTCATCTGTCAGGAGCAACACCCGAGTAACCGCGCTCGCCGCCAAGCCAGCGCGTTGGCAACTGCGTTCGACCGGGGTTACTCAAGCCGGGCACACGGCCCGCAAGAGCGGCGCCATAATCGAAGGCAGCGGTTGTCCTTGCGTCAAACCCGCCTGGATGAACAGCCCCAAGGCCCACAAGCTTTGGGCTTGGGTAGCCCGACGCCAAAAAGGTACGCTGCCCTCAAGTTCGTACTTGAGTTGACCTTGAAGCATGTCTTGGAGGGCATGGTCATATGGGGCGGTGCGCAGTAAACTGTAGACTACGGCGATCAAAGCGACGTGCCGTTGAACAGCCGCGAAATCCCGTAGTTGATACTGGTCCAGCCCCTCGGCCTTGCCCTCTTCATAATAGACTTCAATGGGCCAGCGATGGCGACGGATGCGCGTGATGCCTGGCGCTTGCCAATGCAGGCGATTGGACATCAAGAACACGGGGTTGTCCGACAAGTCCGCTTGTTGGTGATTGATGACCAAGCGGTGTTTGCCAAAGTTATGCACCCGATGGGTGGCACAATAGCTGAAATAGTGTTCGCGCTGCCCTTTGTAAGAAATGCTGACGGCTTTGAACACGGGCTTGCCCCCGGCGGCGCCATTATCCTTATGCTCTTGTTTCAACTGTGCCGCAAAGTCCTGTAAGGTCTTTGTGCCGGTTTTCAGCACCACTTGATCGCTAGGGGCCAGGGTCCCTACATACGCCAACTGCAAGGTGTCGTTCAAGAACTGACAGAATCCGGGTTGCGTGTACCAGTTATCAAAGGTCACGGGTAGGCGCGGCTCCGGGTGGCCCTGGGCCCACTGTTCCAGCAGTTGTTCGGCCAGGCGCAACTGGCTGCTATGCAGTTTCGCGACTTCGGCACAGTGCTGATGCCGCCGCCCCACGCCCAGCAAGTACTGACGCCATTGCTGGGGCGCCTGCTCCTTGAGGACGTACTGACTGGCTCTGAGAGTCACATCGGCCGCCATGAGTCCGGTTTCCAGTTTGTCCAGGTCAGGTGGTTCCCACAACTGATAGCTCAACGGATAATCGGTTTCGTTATCGCTGTAATGGAGGCTGACCAGGTTGTGTGCCCAGCGATAGCAGTTATGCACGTGATCCCATAAGTAGGCGATCTTCTCGAAATGCTGCCCATAATGCATTAGCAAGGTGTCATCGACACTCAACACCCCCGTTGGTTTCAGTCGGGTCTCCGGCGTGCTGGCTAGTACCTTGAGGCGCTGCTGGTCCAAGTCCGCTAACGTGAAAGGGCTTTGAGTCAGCAAACGGTTGAGGCTGCTCTGATTGCGGTTTTCACACCCACATAACCGGTTGATGCCATCAACGGTCTTGTTCTCCGCAATCAGTAAGCCGCTGATGTACCGCTTGAACTCGACAAACGCTTCAGCGGAGAAAACGTCAACGAAGAAAGGCGCGTAATGCTCGACCAATCGAGGAAATTCTACCAAGGGTATCATCTTGCCCCTCCTGCTTGGTGGCCTTTCCTCCTAATTATACTGCCAGTTTCAGCTATGTACGGCCCGATTCAGGATATTCTCGTGTTAATGTGCTGCAAAAGTCGAGTCTTTAGTTCACAACAATTTACTACTAAAGAGGTATTGAGTTCTGGGACATTATGAGTGATAGTAGTCTTGAATTAATCTACACGACTCTTTCTACTTACCATTCGCTGAAATGATCATGACTTTTCTCAATTTGCTGCTAATGCCGAGTAGATGGTGGGTGATAAGCCCAGCAGTTCCAGGATACGGGTCTGCAACGCAGTCAACGGTGTTACTACCTGT